>Ga0214544_1001349_pt1 | contig 50585 bp, 41 predicted proteins | sample CNSS3metaG_FD_160074 | JGI IMG/M metagenome (GOLD analysis project Ga0214544, IMG submission 160074) | Root nodule microbial communities from cowpea collected in UCLA plant growth center, Los Angeles, California, USA - CNSS3 | ecosystem: Host-associated > Plants > Roots > Nodule | place: USA...
TGCTTGACCCAAGGACTCATCAACATCTTGTTGGAATGCGAATATCTCTTGCTTTCCCTTGTTGACTTTGGACTGGGGGAAGTATTTGTTCAAGAATTTGGCCACCACATCATCCCAGTCATTTAAGCTATTCTGTGGGAAGGAGTTTAGCCAAGCTTTAGCATTTCCCGCCAATGAGAAAGGGAATAGACTTAGGCGGATGGCCTCATCTGGTACTTGATGGATCTTCACCGTGTTGCATATCTCCAAGAAAGTTGATAGATGAGTGTATGGATTTTCATGAGTTAATCCATTGAATTGATTACTCTGGACCAAGTGAATGAGAGCTGGCTTCATCTCCATATTGGTGGCATTGACGGTCGGCCGAGCAATACTATTAAAGTTGATAGGGCTTGTGAACGCTGCATAATCTTCCAAAGTGCGTCTTTCACGACCTCTACGATCACCATGAGAATTTTCAGCCATTTCTTATCAAGATTCTGAGAAGTAGACAAAAGAGTGTCTGAAGTAGAAGAGTGATGGGCAACTTGTTGTGCTTGAGCTCGTCTTCTCCTTGTGGCACTACTGTTTCTGCAGGCAGTTTTCTCTATCTCGGGATCAGCAAGGAGTGGTTCTGAAGATGCAGTCCTCCTTGTACGGATCCTACCCTGCATAAACTATAAAGCAATACCAAAAACAAGCTCGAACTGCAAGTTAGCCCAAAAAATGTGTATGTATAAGTAAACCAAAAATAGTAAATATGAACAAAAGAGTTTAAGTCTAAATAAGTCAAAATCACACAATAGTCTAATATTAGACACGGGTCCTCGGCAACGGCGCCAAAAACTTGTTAAGACTTTGGCAAGTGTACCAAGTCGCGCAAGTAGTAACCGGTAAGACCGGGATATCGTTTCCCAAGAGACTCGTGTATATTAAATAATTGCGTAATTAGTGACTAATTTAAACTAATGAATAAATCCATATTTTGAGTTTCATTTAAGAAAGTAAATTTGTGCATAAAAAAATAAAAGGTGAACTTTGGCGGTTAAAACGCTAGACGATGGAAAAGACAAGAATTGATATGGAATGATACTGTTGGGGGTTAGATTTCACCGACCTCACTCCCATGCATATAAAAGAAAGCACACCCTTTCCATTAATATACTAATGTCAACCCACAAGTCTACTCAAACTCTTATCCCTTAATAGAATGAGCCTAGGTTTCCCTATTAAGAGTCAATCCCTTGAACTCTTAACAACAAACCCGCTTTATGAACTAGGGTTTAAGACAACCAATGGGTCAAGCTCCATTGCTAGACACAAGCTCCATTAGGCATCTTGTTTCAATTCTAGGTTTCAAAAGATATTTTCCAATACCCAATGAACCAAGTATCATGCAATGGGTGATCAAACCAAGCAAGCATTAAGCAAGGAAACAAGAATACTAGCATTTAATGGAATAGGCATATAATATATTCAAAGCATCTGCAAAATACAAGAGAGTTTAGTGGTTACATCTACCCCCAACAAAATGGGTTTAGCTCTCCATTGTCATAGAGAGCCCAAACTTACAAAATGGAAGATGGAAGAATATGAAGATACAAGGAGGAGGAAGGGATAGTTCCCACAAGCCCTAGCACATCTCCAAGCTCCCCAAAGAGTGAAAAATCGTGTCCCAAACTGCCAAAGATGGTTTCCCCTCGAGAATCCATAAGAAATAGGTTAAATTTTTCCACATCAGCACAGGTGCCGCTCAGCGTCGTCCCCGCACCGCTCAGCGTCCAAAAAATGCGAGAAGAATTGCGCTCAGCGCGGGCTTCTGGCGCTCAACGCCCAAAAGTGCGAGAAGAATGGCGCTCAGCCTTTACTTCTGGCACTGAGCGCTGGAAAATGCGAGAGGAATGAGGCTCAGCCTTGATTTCTGACGCTCAGCCTTGAATTCTGCTATATTCATATCTTCAATTTTGGTTTTTTTCTTCTTTCTTCTCTGGTTGACAACTTCTTTGACTTGAGATAAAAGCTTCCTATCATTAAATTGGACACAAAAATGGGGATTAGTGGTATAATTAGATCTATGTAACCCATATTGTATTTATTCACAAAAGCAAAGTAAAAGCGAGGATTAAGTTGGTTAAAAGCTCAAGAGGAGTTGATTTTGTTAGCAAAAGATAACCAAGATAATGGTAAAAAACTACATTATCAATATATATATATATATATATAAAATTATAATATTATATATATGATAATTATAATAATAAAAAATATTAATCATAATAATAATATATTAGTTTTTACTATAAGGACAAAATATTAATCTTATATTTTAATCTATTAAAACATGTTTTAATATATCATATTAATCAAATCACTCACAAACTCTCACAAATTTCACTTCCAAATCCACTCACTTTCACCTCCCTATCTCTTAAAAGAAACAACACAAACTTTACCTCAAAACCCACTCAAATTCATCTCACTCTTCCTCAAGTTCATCCTCTCAAAAAACCACACCCTTAATCTTGACTTATTTATATTATAATTGAGTTTAAACCAATTATTTTTAAGATAAAATGAGCATCAAATGAAAACCAGTTTTTTAAGCTTTGGTAGATGATAGTTGTTATAGAAAAATGATTTGTACTAGATGTTTTAGTTAGCAGAGTCTAATTAAAGAGTCTAGTATGTTTTAGGCTTAAATGTATAATTGTATTACAATTTCATAATGACTTTTAATATTGTTATTTTATGTTTGGATCTTTCAACTCTTCGACACTTGGAAATTGTTGAACAATCAATGAATTTTGTTTTTGTTCATTTTTATTTGTATACTGACATATGTCTTTTAGAGTTTTATAGTTTCTATATATAATTTAAATTGTCATTATTAAAGAAATAATAAATTGAATTATAAAATTATAAATATAGGTGGATAATAATAAATAGTAAAATATTATTGAATTATCAAATTATAATAGGTGGATAATAATAAATAATAAAATATATTATTAAAAATATTGACATTTATATGACATTTTTAAATGTCACTGTTTTCATTGGATTTGTTTTCCAATAGGTGAATAATGTCATTTTTAATTGTCATTAATTAACTCTTTAAAATGCTACATTATACAATGTATAAAGTGGCATTTATTGTGGCATTTGACTAAAAAACACCATATTATACTTTGTGGTGCAGAAATTGTGACATTTTCAAAACACGCCACGTACATAAATAACGACATTTAAAAATATCGTAATATACAAAAATAAATGTCATAACATACACGGTTTTTTGTAGTGAGTGGCGGGTGATGCAATTCACAACTTAGTTTTTTCTCCCTAAAACTTTGGCTTGTCTTCAAATAATATGGGCAACACTTGTTAAAGAGCTTCATTTGATTTCCTTGATCTAGCCTTTGTCATAGGTCCTCCAAGTCCTTCAAGTGGATCCTTGCCCATTCTTATGATCACGTCCCCAACACTCACTTCCATGGGAAGGATGATGGTGAGGCATACCTTGACTGGGAGATGAAGGTGGAGCAACTTTTTGCTTGCCACCAAGTGAGTGAATGTAATATGTAACATCCCTAAGGAATATTACTAATTTTTAATAAATAAAATTCCAATCAAAATAAATACCGCATTGATTATAACTATTTCCCAAAAATGCGGAAAATTTAAAACTTTAAAATAACTGTCATAAACCAGGAGTCCATACGTATAAAACTGAAATAAAATCCAATGGCTCCCGAAAATGGTTACATAATTATCTCAAAAACCAAAATAATAATACATGTACAAAAATCCACAAGCTAGCCCACGCTCCGAGTCTAAGCGTCTCTTGCCTCACCTGTCAAATCATCTGCTCCCGGATAACAAGATATATGATCATCGCCACACACACACAAATAGGGTGAGCTATGCACAATAAAACATAAACAGATATATCTGAAATAAATATGCTTCCCCACCCAAATCATATAAGTAAAAAACCCATAATTTCCAAATCACCCAACCATGACCTCATAGTCCTTCATGAGTCATATGCATGAACTAGGTCTTGGGACTTCCCTGTGCTCCCACGAAACTGACTCATTCGTAGTCCAACCCTATGAGCCTATCTCGTTCATAGTCCTGCCCTACAGACTCATCGCCTGTAGTATAAACATCCAAGTCTCACACTTGGACCCTGGCACGCACGCAATCACCATACTATGGACTCCTCGCCCAATAGTAGTCGACGGAAACATCACAGTTCCTTGCCCATCGTGCGCCCGACACATTCAATCACCATACTAAGGACTCCTCGCCCATTAGTAGCCGACGGGAACTCAACCAGTTTAATGCCCATCATGTGTCCAACCACCGAGCACATCCCAAACCCCTAAAGGACTTAATCCTTCAAGCCCACACACCACACACATGCATATACATACCTACCTTGGTATAAACATCCAAACCCACTCACAAGCACATGAAAACACAATAATTCACATAAACTCGCTTAGGCTAGGGACCTCTCGCCCAAGCTAAGCCCACTGCTTCGCTTAGGCTAGTTCGCCTCGCCTGGGCGAGCTCTAAACAACCACAATTTCACGTTATCTCGCTTAGGCGAGATTCCCTCGCCTGGACGAGTTGTACCATCGCTCAAAGCAACACTCTCCCCTCGCCTAGACGAGGAACCACTTAACCATGTCATTTCACATCGCGACCTCGCTCAGGCGAATGTCTCTCGCCTGAGCGAGACAGAGTCACTCAAAACACCAATACTTCTCCCCTGGGCGAGATATCGCGCTTAAAAGCACTCAAGTTTCCTCGCGACCGCGCTTAGGCGAGCTGTTCCTCGCCTGAGCGAGACTGAGTCGCTCAACATCAAACCAAGGTCGCCCGGCAAGCAGCGCGACCCAAACCAGACGTGAGGTTCTGCAACTCTCGCCTAGACGAGATGGACTCGCTTGGGCGAGACTTGCAGAGTCCCCTCACTGTCATGCACGCATTTTACCCAAAACAAAGTTACTTCATACCAAAAATTGTACCACAAACCAGTCAATCGATACCAACGTGATTATAATGGTAATTGCCATTCAGAATCATCCATTCCAACCTACTATACCACCAATTGCGAATATAAGACTAAAAGTATCCAAACCCTCATCCCACAACCTATTCTGCATACATACACAAACATCCAAATTCCATATACCTCCATTTTACAAACACGGCAAATAGAATGCAAAAATTGACACCATTCAGAATTCAATCAAGAAGCTATAATCCAGAATCATAACGCAAATATCAACTACTACACCACACATAGAGACAGCTCCCCTAACCTGGAGTTAGTGATAAAAAATTTGAGAAGATGAAATCCTTGATTCGCGCTCTCCCTCTTGGTCTAGCCCTTGTACACTCACAACCCCACTCTCACTCTCAATTTCGTGCTCCTCTCAAAAACCCTATTATCAGCACTGCTAAAACCCCTCTTTTTCCTTAAAATGGCCTTTTATAGGTGTCTTAATTAAGGGTCTAAAAGGGTAAAACGAAAATGGTCTTAATTATATTTTTAATTTCTTATTCAATGTTAACTAAGGTATTTCAGCCCTTTGACTACTCCTCCCTCTCTGATTTCTACCTTTGCTCTTTCAACTCCACTCTAAGCTAGAATTAGCAAAAATAAAGCCTTCTTTATGCCCAACCAGGTTTGAACCTATGACCTTCCACTCATAAGGCCAAAACACAACTACTATGCCAAATCACCTTTGATGATATACATAAATCAACATAAGTTTACAATACCAATCACATCATCATACATATCTTTAAAATCAATAATAAAACAACAACACATAATTGGCATACATAGGACTTGAACCCAAGTCCTCTAACACAACCAAAGTACTCTCAACCATTTGAGCTAGTACTTTTCCACATCACATTAACAACAATTAATGCCATAAAGGCGTCCTCTACCCGCATTTATTAATTAATTAATTAATTTTCCCGGGTCTTACAGTTCCCCCATCTTTAAAAGTTTTCGTCCTCGAAAATAGAACTTACCAGCGAAGAGCTGAGGATAAGACTTCCTCATGAGGTCCTCCATCTCCTAAGTCATCTCTTGGGTTGTCTCGTCCCAGAGAACCTTCATTGTCTTCAACTCCTTACCTCTCAGTTGCTTGACCTGAGTATCCAATATGCGCATCGGTCCAACCGGCATAGTCAGATCTTCGCGTACTTGTAACTCATCTGACTCCAAAACATGATATGGACTTGCAATGTATTTCCTCAACTGTGAGACGTGAAACACATGCAAGTTGGATAGGTGAGGTGGTAAAGCGATTTCATACGCCGCTACTCCTATTCTCCGTATAATCTGATAAGGCCCTATAAACCTCGGAGTCAACTTCCGTGATTTAAGAACCCTTCCGATACCTGTGGTTGGCGTCACCCGAAGAAATACATGGTCTCCTTCATCAAACTCCAGTGGTTCTCTCCTCTTATCTGCATAGGACTTTTGCCTACTTTGCGCTGCTCTCATCCGGTCTTGGATCAACTTGACCTTACTAGTCGTTTGTTGCAGAAATTCAGGACCAAGCACAAAGGCTTCACCATCCTGATACCAGCACAATGAGGTTCTACACCTCCTTCCATACAATGCTTCATAGGGCGCCATACCAATACTAGAATGGTAATTATTATTGTAGGTGAACTCCACCAAAGGCAGCACATCATTCCAATTTCCCATGTGATCCAACACACAAGACCTCAATAAGTCCTCTAGAGATTAGATGGTCCGCTCAGACTGCCCATCCGTCTGAGGATGATACGCTGAACTCATCCTCAGTTGTGTACCCAAGGCCGCCTGCAATGATTTCCAAAACCGTGATGTGAATCTAGGGTCCCAATCTGACACTATACTTTCGGGTACCCCATGCAATCTCACCACCACTCGCACATACAACTCTGCTAACTTGTCCATCGACCACTTCTGATTCATAGGCAGGAAGTGTGCACACTTTGTCAGTCGGTCTACTATCACCCAAACTGAGTAATGACCCTTTGTTGACCTCGGAAGATGTGTCACAAAATCCATAGAGATACTATCCCACTTCCACTGAGGTACGTCTAGTGGTTGCAGTGTACCTCCCGGCCTTTGGTGTTCAATTTTGGCCTTTTGGCATACCAAACACTGAGCAACAAAGTCTGCTACGTCTGCCTTCATACCATTCCACCAAAAGGATTCCTTCAAATCCTTATACATCTTAGTCATACCGGGATGTATGCTACGACGGCTTTGATGACCCTCCTTCAGTATCTGCCTCCTGAAATGAGGCCCTCCTAGTACACACACTCTACCTTTAAACCGTAGAATGTCGTCCTCTCCCATCTGGTAGTCCTTCCCTTTTTCAGTACCTAACCACCCCACAAACTGTTGCAATTCCAAGTCATGTCCTTGAGCCACACGAATTTCATTCAAAAATTCATTGGTAACTCTTAGCAAGCTACACTGTATCAAGCCTGACCCAAACTGCATTCCCAGATTCATGTCTCGGAGTTTCTCAATCAACTCCAACTCCTTTATCATCATGCAAGATACATGTATCTTCTTCTGACTCAACGCATCGGCTACAACATTTGTCTTGCCCGGATGGTAGAGCAATTCAAAGTCATAGTCTTTCAAATACTCCATCCACCTGCGTTGCCTCATATTCAGCTCTTTTTGGTCAAACAAGTACTTCAAGCTTTTGTGGTCGCTGAACACTCGGAATTGAGAGCCGTATAAATAATGTCTCCAAGACTTAAGAGCAAACACTATGGCAGCTAGCTCCAAGTCATGAGTCGGGTAATTCTTCTCATGCACCTTTAGTTGATGAGAAGCATATGCCATTACTCTCTTTTCTTGCATCAGTACACACCCCAAACCTTGATATGATGCATCACAGTACACCTCAAACACCTTCTCAGTATCTGGAATCACTAGCACTGGAGCAGTAGTCAAACATTTCTTCATTTCCTCAAAGCACTCTTCACACTGCTCGGTCCAAGAGAACGACTGATCTTTTCTTGTCAGCTGTGTCAATGGGTTCACCTTCTTTGAGAACCCCTCCACAAATCGCCGGTAGTAACCTGCCAAGCCCAAGAAACTTCACACCTCTGTCACTGTCTTAGGCCTTTCCCAGTTAAGCACTATTTCAATCTTTGCCGGGTCTACTGCAATACCCTTAGCTGAGATGGCATGTCCAAGAAACTGCACCTCCTCTAGCCAAAATTCACACTTGGACAGCTTCCCATACAGCTGGTGATCTCGGAGTATCTTCAACACTACCCTCAAGTGGTCGGCATGTTCCTCCCGTGTCCTCGAGTAGATAAGAATGTCATCAATAAAGACACCAACAAACTTATCCAACCAAGGTCGGAAAATTCTATTCATGTAATCCATGAATACAGCTGGCGCATTCGTCACCCCAAATGGCATCACCACATATTCATAGTGACCGTATCGTGACCTGAATGCTGTCTTTTGCACATCCTCCGGTCGCACTAGAATCTGGTGGTATCCCAACCTCAAGTCGATTTTAGAGAACAATCCTGCTCCTTTCAACTGATCTAGCAAATCATCGATTCTTGGCAACGGATATTTGTTTCTAATAGTCAGCTTATTCAGCTGCCTATAATCCACACATAGCCGCGAGCTCCCATCCTTCTTCTTTACCAACAAAATTGGAGCTCCCCAAGGTGAAGCGCTCGGCCGAATAAATTGCTTCTCCAATAGCTCCTCAATTTGCTTTTCCAATAGCTCCTCAATTTGCTTTTTGAGTTCCGCAAGCTCAGCCAGTGCCATTATGTACGGAGCCATAGACATTGGACGTGCACCAGGAATGAGGTCAATGGTGAAGTCAATGTCTCGACTCGGCGGCAACCCTGGCACTTCATCTGGAAACACATATGATATTCATTAGCCACCTGTATAACCTGAATCACTTCCGCTGCACTTTTCTTCTCTGGCTTGGCCATCACCATAAAACACACAGCCTCATCTTGTAATGCTTTCTCCGCTTCTCGAGATGATATAAATCCCAACCCTTCATGCTCTGGGAATACCAAACTGTGCCGTCCACAATCAATTATGATGTGATTGATAGACAACCAGTCCATTCCCAATATCACATCCAGTCCCTCCAAAGGCAAGCACACTAAGTTCACCTTGTATCTTTGACCTGCCACCACCATTGAACACCCAACACAAACTGAACTGGTAGTTACCTGGCCCGAGGAAGGAGTTGAAACAAGCAACTCGCACCCAAAGTCACGCGTCACCAGACTCAATCGTCCCACACAAGCATTAGAGATAAAGGAATGGGTTGCGCCAGAATCAAATAAAACCAATACATCATGCCCCATAAGTAGACAAGGTTGCATTATCAAGTTACCTGACTGAGTCGCCTCAGTAAATGTCATGGCAAAAACTCTCCCTACGGCTCGTGCCCGTTCTGTTGGCGAGGCTACTGCTGGTTTCTTCGCACCGGGACTCTTTTTCTCAGGGCAGTTGTTAGCAAAATGGCTCGGTTTGTCGCAGATGAAACACTTGCGACGATCACTGGATCCCCCTACCCCACCGGTCAGCTGTGGGCAGTTTCTCTTCAAATGAGGTCCGCCATAATGATAGCAAGTGGGACCCCCAGACGTCGGTGGCCGGCTGTACGACTTCTTCATTTGTCGCGCCTCTACGACATTCTTATGATGTCTGCTCGCTACTAGGCCATGGTCTTTCTCCAAATGTTCGGCATTCTTGGCCTGTTCCACCAAGACAGGAAATCTCCTTTCTCGTAAAGGAGTCACTACCTTCTTCAGCTCATGTTTGAGTCCTCGCTCAAACTTCAAACATTTCCACTCTTCTGTCATATTTTGAGAGGAAAATCTCGCCAGATACTCAAACCTATTCACGTACTCCTGCACAGTCATATCCCCCTGCTGCAGTGCGAGGAACGCTGCCTCCCTGTCCTGTCTGGCGGTGTTAGGGAAATATTTATCCAGGAACTGCGTCCTGAAGCTAGTCCACTCCACTTGTTTATCTCGGGTCTGCATATGCTACTGCATACCCGCCCACCAATACTCAGCATCACCATTCAGGAGGTAGGTGGCAAAAAGTAGTTTCTGCTCATCTGCACAGCTCATCACCGCGAATATCTTCTCACACTTGCGAAGCCAGGCCTCCGCTTCATCAGGAGATGCTTTGCCAGTGAACTCAGTTGGCTTATGGCGTAGAAAGTCCTCCACAGTTGGCACCCTAACTGGTGCAATTGCCGCCCTAGGCTGTGCCGCTACCGGTGTCTACATTGCATCCACCATCCGATGAATGGCCTTCGCGATGTCATCCGCACCACTATTCCTCCACCTCCTATTTGCAGCCATAGCCTGGATACGCCACATTACAACTGTTAAAATCAGCTCACTTAGTTAAACAATACCACTAACATCTTTCTTACATACTATCAAATCACACACACAATCAAACGATAAGCTCACTTCCCAAAAGCCCCAAAATATTTTTAAAATATTTTCAAAACATTTGCTCTGATACCAATTGTAACATCCCTAAGGAATATTACTAATTTTTAATAAATAAAATTCCAATCAAAATAAATACCGCATTGATTATAACTATTTCCCAAAAATGCGGGAAATTTAAAACTTTAAAATAATTGTCATAAACCAGGAGTCCATACATATAAAACTGAAATAAAATCCAATGGCTCCCGAAAATGATTACATAATTATCTCAAAAACCAAAATAATAATACATGTACAAAAATCCCCAAGCTAGCCCACGCTCCGAGTCTAAGCGTCTCCTGCCTCACCTGTCAAATCATCTGCTCCCGGATAACAATATATCCGATCATCGCCACACACACACAGATAGGGTGAGATATGCACAATAAAACATAAACAGATATATCTGAAATTAATATGCTTCCCCACCCAAATCATATAAGTACAAAACCTATAATTTCCAAATCACCCAACCATGACCTCATAGTCCTTCATGAGTCATATGCATGAACTAGGTCTTGGGACTTCCCTGTGTTCCGACGAAACTGACTCATTCGTGGTCCAACCCTATGAGCCTATCCCGTTCATAGTCCTGTCCTACAGACTCATCGCCTGTAGTATAAACATCCAAGTCTCACACTGGACCCTGGCACGCACGCAATCACCATACTATGGACTCCTCGCCCAATAGTAGCCGACGAAAACATCACAGTTCCTTGCCCATCGTGTGCCCGACACATTCAATCACCATACTAAGGACTCCTCACCCATTAGTAGCCGACGGGAACTCAACCAGTTCAATGCCCATCATGTGTCCAACCACCGAGCACATCCCAAACCCCTAAAGGACTTAATCCTTCAAGCCCACACACCACACACATGCATATACATACCTACCTTGGTATAAACATCCAAACCCACTCACAAGCACATGAAAACACAATAATTCACATAAACTCGCTTAGGCTAGGGACCTCTCGCCCAAGCTAAGCCCACTGCTTCGCTTAGGCTAGTTCGCCTCGCCTGGGCGAGCTCTAAACAACCACAATTTCACGTTATCTCGCTTAGGCGAGATTCCCTCGCCTGGGCGAGTTGTACCATCGCTCAAAGCAACACCCTCCCCTCGCCTAGACGAGGAACCACTTAACCATGTCATTTCACATCGCGACCTCGCTCAGGCGAGACATAGTCGCTCAAAACACCAATACTTCTCGCCTGGGCGAGATATCGCGCTCAAAAGCACTCAAGTTTCCTCGCAACCTCGCTTAGGCGAGCTATTCCTCGCCTGAGCGAGACTGAGTCGCTCAACATCAAACCAAGGTCGCCTGGGCGAGCAGCGCGACCCAAACCAGACGTGAGGTTCTGCAACTCTCGCCTAGACGAGATGGACTCGCTTGGGCGAGACTAGCAGAGTCCCCTCACTGTCACACACGCATTTTACCCAAAACAAAGTTACTTCATACCAAAAATTGTACCACAAACCAGTCAATCGATACCAACGTGATTATAATGGTAATTGCCATTCAGAATCATCCATTCCAACCCACTATACCACCAATTGCGAATATAAGACTAAAAGTATCCAAACCCTCATCCCACAACCTATTCCGCATACATACACAATCATCCAAATTCCATATACCTCCATTTTACAAACACGGCAAATAGAATGCAAAAATTGACACCATTCAGCCCCACTCTCACTCTCAATTTCGTGCTCCTCTCAAAAACCCTATTATCAGCACTGCCAAAACCCTTCTTTTCCCTTAAAATGGCCTTTTATTGGTGTCTTAATTAAGGGTCTAAAAGGGTAAAACGAAAATGGTCTTAATTATATTTTTAATTTCTTATTCAATGTTAGCTAAGGTATTTCAGCCCTTTGACTACTCCTCCCTCTAATTAGCATAAATAAAGCCTTCTTTATACCCAACCAACCCAGGTTTGAACCCATGACCTTCCACTCATAAGGCCAAAGCACAACCACTATGCCAAATCACCTTTGATGATATACATAAATCAACATAAGTTTACAATACCAATCACATCATCATACATATATTTAAAATCAATAATAAAACAACAACACGTAATTGGCATACATAGGACTCAAACCCAAGTCATCTCACACAACCAAAGTACTCTTAATCATTTGAGCTAGTACTTTTTCACATCACATTAACAATAATTAATGCCATAAAGACGTCCTCTACCCGAATTTATTAATTAATTATTTAATTAATTAATTTTTCCGGGTCTTACATAATCAATCAGTTGAATCATTTTTCGATCCATTGATTTCAATTAAGTCAAGTGAAATCAACAGATTGTATGGGAAAATCAACCTGTTGAATTCACTTAAGACCAAATTATATAAGTTGTCTTTCAAAGAGTTGAGGTACGATTTTGAGTTTTTGAGCGCAAAGAAAAAAGTCATTCATCTCTGGGAATTTATTTTAACTTTAATTTTATTTTTATTTTCTATTTCTATACATATACATTTATTTATTTATTTATTCTGTTTCATCTTGTTTTATTTTTTATTTTATTGTTTTTATTTTATTTTATATATTCATTTTATTTTATTTATTTTATTTAAATTTTCATCTTATCTTATTTTATTTTCCTTTTATTATTTCTGTTTTGCTTTTTTTTAAATGATATTAAAAAAATTAGATGAAGTAAAAAGGTGAAAATTGAAAGTTAACGTAAGTCAGTCCTCTGGAACAGTTCCCCCTCCAGGCAAGAAAACGTTCAAATCTTCATATCCCAACTCTGGGTCTTAGCATAAAAATAGAAATATTAGATATCTGTGTGTATTATTGTGACGGCCATGGCAATCGTAGTAGCATAGGTATAGGGTGGCTGAAAGTAGAGCCATTGAAAATGAGAACTTCCTAGCAAAAGGGGGGGACCTCGAAAAAGGGGGGGACCTCGAAGAGAGTTTCATTACACTTTGAAAAATAGAATGGGGAGAGGCAACAAGGGATAAAAAAGGTAACAAGCCGCTAGAATAAGGAAAAAAAAAAGACTTGAGACCATTAACCAGCCAAGGAGCTCCGAGAGGTGCGGCACCTCTAATACTTGAGTGAACATGATGCAGGTGTGTTAGGTATGATATGTTTCATTTCCAATCTTGAAAGCCATGAACGAATATGACATTATTATGTTTGCTGCATTTTATCTGTGGAAGCCGTGATTCAAATATAATGCAAGATTCTGGTAATCTCCATTCTTTTCGTTGTCACCGTATTCATTCATCACCATACTCATTCATTTGTGCTCACCAAACTTCTCACACACTTCAAGGGACATCAAAACATGTTGCATTCTCATGCATAACCACCGAGACAATCGAGAGCAAAACTCACGCACATAAACACTCTTTCACAACAAAGATTCACTCACTTCCACCAACACGCAACTCGCGCACAAGCCAAAATCCATCTCGGCTTTTATCTTCAATCACATATTCATACCTTCATCCAAGACCAATCTTTCTTCCTCATTCTTCCATCACTTTCAACCTGCAAACAGTACATACTCCCAACTGTCATCTTTTTCGTTCATTTTCATCACTCACCTGCATACAACCAAAAAAAGAATAGAAAACAGAAAGACAATAGGAAGAACAATTAGGATTTGGTCGCGACAGCCAGAGGTTTGGAGTTCCATGGTGCTGGCGGACCCAGTCTCGGTGGCTGGCTTGGTGGCAGGGAGTCGCAGGACCTACGACATTTCTCTCATGCGGAAGAAGAGAATTAGGGTTTGGAGACGAATGTGCGTCGGCATGGACGCCGACGATGGTTGGAATCGTTGACGTAGTCCTCGGCAGGCAGGGCCACGCAACCGTGAGCGGGATCGGCGCCGTCGTGCGGTCACGCGAGCAAGAAGACGTCGTTGGAGGAAAGGAAGAAAGAGATGTGTCTCCGGTGAGTGGTGGTTGGCGTCGTCGTGAGCGTCCCTGGCCCGCCGGAATGGGTGCGGCGTTGATGATGGTTATGGCTGGTATTGGGTTCGTGCGTGAGAGGGAAATAGGGAACCTTCGTGGTCTCCCTTTTGAGAAGAAAGGGGTTAGGGCTGCAACACCCTTTTTTCATGTTATTGGATCAGCCTACTTCTGCTCGCTGCACCACCATCTTTATTCTTCGCACCTCTCCATTACCACAAGCACCCCTGTTTTTACCTCATCCACCTCCATATGCCATGTTATGTTTCTTCCTTTCTTTTCTTCGTGCACCCCCACTTCTTATTCCTGCACCCCTTCTTTGTATTTCAGTTGAGCTTGTTCCCATATACTCTTTGCACCCCTAAGTTTACTAACTCCAACACTCACTTGTGTTTTACTCCTATTTTGGGCTTGTTCTATAATTTACTCAACGTACCACCACCTTTAATAAACACACCTCATTTACTTCATGTATCTCTCACTAATTACTCATGCACTCTCTTATTTTATTTTCCACTTTTATCCTTCTTAAATAATTTCATCCTTTTATTTATCTTTTTATTTTATTTTTTTATTTTAAAAAAAAATATTTGAAAATTATAAAAAATTGCAAAAAATAGAAAAATCAAAAAATAAAAATGTTCTCTTTCACTTTATTGTGTCTATCCGATCGTTCGTATCGTGTGACACTTATTTTCTAAAAAATTACCAAAAATAGTTTTCTTTCTCTTTTAGTGTCTGTCCGACCGCTCGCGTCGTGTGACACTTATTTTCAAGTACTTCAAAAATTCCAAAATATATAAAATATTCAAAATATAAAAATATCAACATTTTCAAACAAATATCTTTTTAAGAAATATGTGATCCTTGATTCTCCAATGTGAGATACGTAGGAGCAAGGTCGTCTTGTGATGAAGGATTATCTTTTTTCCTTTTAGAGTTATGAATATGGTGAAGTTGTTTAAGATTTTTGAAAATTCCCACTGGACATTAAAATAGCATGCTATATGTAAGACCCGTGAAAATTAAATAAATAATTAATTAATAAATGCGGGTAGGAAGAACATTTATGGTATTTAATTCTGGTTTGTATGATGTGGAAAAGTACTAGCTCAAATGGTTGAGAGTACTTTATCGTGTGAGAGGACTTGGGTTCAAGTCTTATGTATGCTATTTATGTATTAACTAATTATTATTGTCTTAATAATATGTGTAATTATGTTGTGTAATAATATAATATGTGAATTATGTTAGTTAGTAAGAAACATGAATTAGCTTGGTGGTTTAGCATGGATTTGGCATTGGCATGGTTATGGGTTCAAACCTTGGAGAATCCAAATTAAACTTTAATTTTTGCTATTTTTGGTTTTGAATTGAATATGAAAGGGTAGAGGAAAACCCTAGCAGCCAAGAGAACGAAAATTGAGTGTTTGTGAGGATTAAGAGTGTTGAGAAGAACCAAAGAGGGCCATTGGTGATCAAGGGAGAATTTTCAAAGTTCAGCAAAGGAGACCAGGTTATGGGAGCTTTACGCGTTAAGTTTATGTTTAAACCTGATTGGCATGCTAAGTATGGTATGATTACATATGATTTATATTTTTTTTTTTAGAGTTTGTGATTCTGGGAAATTTCCAGAATTAGACTGGTTGGTGGTGAACTGCCACCAGACTATCTTTTCCTTGCTAGGCCATTTAGGGTTCTTGTAGAGGAACCACTTGCCAAGTATAACGTAAAATAGACAAATTGACCCAGGTTGACCAATCCTTGCTCAGAGTTGACTAGTTAACCAGTCTGACTTTTTGGACTGTCGATTGAGAAGCGGACATGTGGCAGCGCTTTCTCTTCCCAGAATTAGGGTTTCCTCGTGAGTCCCTCCATGATTAGGGTTTCCTCATGGTGGCGAGCTGCCGTAATGGGTTTGCAATGACACAGAATGTACTTCCGACGAGGCTCATGGCGAACTCGTGGTGGCTTCCATGGCGAACTCGCGGTGGCTTCCATGGCTTCGATGGTGGCACTACCGTGAAAGTGTTGAGCTTGGTGCAGCGGGGGTGGTTCGATGTGTGAAGACGAACTGCGGTTCTGGCATGGTGTAAGGCAGATCACACGGGAGGATGTGGAGGTGTTGGTACAGGTGCTGCCGGAGATATTGAACTGTCCGACGAGCTCGAGTGGTGCGTCAATGGACGTTCTAGCAGCGTGACCAAATGGAGAAGAGAATGCGTGATGGAGACAGACGAGTGCAGTGGTGGTTCCGGCAACGCGACTGCGGAGACGGTGGGGCTTCGTGTGGTGGACGGGTTGATGGTCCGAGGAGTTTCGAGGTGCACGCAGTGGTGGTGGTAGCGTGATGGAGGGTGACGGCATGACGTAGAAGACGGTGGCGCGAGGGGTTGTCGGAGGTTGGCGCCAGAGATGTTGTGCGAGCAGGTGGTGGCTGGCGCGGAGGAGGATGGCCGACGGAGGTTTGGTGACGGCCGGAGTCGGGGGTGGCGGCTGCGGCTGCGGCTTGGAGTGGGTTGATGTGGAAGAGAGAGAAAGAGAGATTAGGGTTAGGGTTTGTGTTGGGAAGGAGACAATGATGTGGCAAACATTGATTGGTGATTTGAGTTAGTGGAGGATTGATGATGTGGCAATCTGTCATTGGTTAACTTAGTAAGTGGAGGATTGCCACGTGGCGAAATCTGGTGGATTAGAGTTTAAGTGACATTAGGGGTGCAGCTTAGTAAAAAGGAGGAGTGCGGAACAGAAATGAATTTCTATTACAAAAGGGGGTGTAAACCTGAAAACGGGGGGTGCAACTAGCTCTAGAAATGTTTTATTTTAAAAATAGATATTCCAATTTGAAAAAGGGGGTGTAAACGTGAGAACTGGGGGTGCATTTAGTACCTGAACTATTTCTCTCTAAAATTCCTATTTTGGGACTTAATTTATGAATTAAAATATTCATTATTTACACTCTTAAGGACCCAAATTAGATTATTGTTGCAATAGTAAACTCAATAATATCCAATAATATAGTATACAACTAAATACAATTTTTAAGCACGAAAATAATATTAAATTCCCAAAATTTCAGTTTTGAATGTGAGCGAAGGTTCCACTCATCATACCTTCCAAGCGGTTTGGAAGTGGACAGCGCTTGGCGGTACGTGTCCCCCGCCAGGCGATTTTACTGCAGCAGTACTGGTGTGATTGTGTGATATATATAACTATGCAATATTTATATTTATATATGTGTAATTTGTTAGCTCACCCTATCTGCTTGTGTTTGGCGATGATCGTGTAGCAGTACACGGGAGCAGATGTTATTGCAGGTGGATCTGGTGAGGCCTAGAGACGGAGCGGGGCTAGTTTTGGGAGAAGATTTTACCTAAACTTTTATGAAGTTTTTATGCTTTCAAATAAATTGTAATTATGAATATTCTAGACTTTTAGATAATTACAATCTTATTTATACTTATGAATTTTGGTTTACTGTGAAAGTAACAAAAGTTTTTAATTTTCCCGCGTTTTGGGAATATCAGTTATAATAAATGAATTTTTTATTATTTACTTCATTTTTTATTATTTACTTCATTTTTTATTATTTAATATCCGGACGGGATGTTACACTATCTAGATGTGAAGGTTCATTTCTCAAGCTCATGAAAGGAAGAAGAGAGTTTGATTCAAGCTTAAACACATACGGCAATAACAACACTTAAGAGCAAAATGAAAGAAGAAACAATAAAAATGGAAAGCATAGAAGATGAAGAATGGAAGAAGCATGCCACTCATAGGGGGATCTAAGCCAACCAAACCCTGGAGATGAGTGATGGTGCCGCCACTTGCAAGCAAGATAAGGCAAAGGTGAGTTCACTTCTAGGAAGGAGAGCTCACGAAAATTGGTGGTTGAATGCACAAAGTTTATAACAAAATGATCAACCATTTTACATGTCTAGGAGCACCCCTTATATAGAAGAGTTTAGGGGCCTCTAAACAAATAAAAGATACCTAAAGATGTATCTACAAAAACCTAACCATAGCTTCTAGAAACTAGGTCAAATAAGGTTACAAAAATGAGAGACAAAAGAGAAACTATGGTGTGTGCAAGGCTAATTTCGTTCTAGCACAAAAGGAGACAAATAATATGTCTCATATGTCTCCAAAAAGTGGCCAAAGTGTGCTAAAAATAAAGGAGACCAAAGGTACATAGGTACACTTGCTTCATGCCTTTTACTTTATGCTTTATGCCTTTGCTTTACTCTCTCCTCCACATCATTTATGCTCCCCAATCACCATGTGTCACCTAGCATTGTTTTCTTACTCCTAATTAACCTACAAAGCAAATAAACATAGATTAGCATGTTGGCTTAAGTCAAGTCAACTATAGTCAACAAGTCAAACCTAGTCAAAGGTCACCAAGTCAACTAAAGTTGATTCAACTAAGTCAACTTTGGGAATCAAAAATAATAAACACAAATAAAAGGGATGAAGGATTAGTGAACTTCCTTTCTAAACATGCTTAGTCTTCTTAAGTATGTGCCTCCATCCTTGGTTGGGGTCAATCCTTCATCACCTTGTCAGGTTCACCTCCAAAAAATCAAATCATTTTCTCAATTACTTTTTCAAATATCTCTAAAGAACTACGTAACCCTGATTTCTTTTGAATGAGAATACGTAGGACCAAGCTCAATCCTTGTCGGATCCAAAAAAAACTAAAAAATATTTTTGTTTCTTTTTACTATTTTTTTGTCTTATTATTTTTGGGGAAAAATAACATTTTGAAAACCACATCGACTTTGCATTTTTAATTAAAGGTATCGCCTTTGGGCGAGTGTTGTAGGGTGCTAAAACCTTCCCTACGCGTAACTGACTCCCAGATCCAAAATCTAGTTTTTCGCAGACTTGTCTTATCTTTATGGTTTTCCATAATAACTATGGTGGCGATTCCAAATCTCTTTCAAACCCGTTTTCTTTTTTGGTTCGTCGTCCCGTCGTGATTCCGGTCGCGACATGCATAATTTCCCAGGATTTTAGCCAATTGATTTCATATTTTAATCTATTGATTAATAGTGTATGAATATATTAACCTAGTGTTTTTTATTATTAATCAGTTGAAAGTGCATTGTCCTGCAACTTTTCCACTCTGATTTTGTGGTCTAATTGATTCAAAGAAAAGGGGTTTTAAGCTTTCGAAAAATTTTATATGGCCAATTCAACCCCTCCTCCCCCTTTCTTGGCTTAAACTACCATTTCATTGCTAACAATTGGTATCTAGAGCAAGGTTCTTGAAAGTTATTCAAGTTTGATATTAAATCCTTTTGAAATGGCTGAAAGCAAGCTTTCTTTTGCAAAAGGTGCTTCTATACATAGGCCACCTATGTTTAGTGGTATTAACTATCAGTTTTGGAAAATTAGAATAAAAATTTTAGGTCAAATGTATAGGGTTTTGGACCTGTATTTGGGTTTTGATTTGGACTTTGAACCTAGTAGTTACTTGGGATAGCTTGGGGCTCAAACAACCCTAGATCGCATGGTCTAGCTCTCCAAGAGGTGTGTTAAGCCCATATAGGCATGAAAAGAATGTCCTTGCCATGTCTGTTTTGGCTCCATTTTTCAAATATTTGAGTTTGAACTTTTGCTAGGGTTTCTTGGCCTATAAATAATGGTATCTACTACATGTAATTCTAACTTTGAGAATAGTAAAGAAATGCTGCCAAAATTGAGTCATTCACTTGTCTTGAAGTTCTCTCTAGGGTAGTTTCCTCTTTTAAACTACCTTAGGTTTCCTTCCTTAGTAGTTGGTCTCACCTCTTTTTAAGAAATAACCTTAATCGAACCAAAACACAACCATTCTACTCACCATTTCAAGCTTTTGCATCCATGGATACATCATTCATCACGTAAAAGTTGATCAAGCTTGGAGGAAGACCATCACTTGAACATAAAACTTAATAACCCCAATTACAATAATAAAAGATGAAGTTGTGATGAAGAAAAAGAGATTTGTAGAAAGAAAATACCCTCTAAAGCCATTAATCACTAAGGACATTATACATTATTTTATAAACTATAAAAAAATAGTACATAATTTAAAATAAAAACAAAATACAGTTTTAGTCAATAGTTGGAAATAACATATTTAACCCTAAATAAAATCAATATTAGATACAAAATCTAAGCTAACAAATGACAACTTTTTACACGTGACAAAAACTTAACATATCACACCAAAATTCACCTAAATAATTTAAACAAAAAATATCATTAATAGAAATCAACAACACAAAACCTTCTCTTCTCTAAACCTAAACACATCACTCACACACAACCTTCTTCTCTACTACTCATTCAAGATCTCAAAAACTCTCTCTTCTCCCAACACAATGATTGGACAACAAATGGTGAAAAATACAAGATGGATAATGTAATGGTGTAATGATTTTTGGTGTAGAATTAAATGGTAAGATTTTTTCCGCATGTGATTTTCGCTTCACAACCATGTGTGTTTTTTTTTTGTATGAACCTATTCAGCTTCTTCTTTCCTTTGGTTCATAGAATGTAATGGTGTAATGATTTCCAGTGCACATTGAAATGGTAAGATTTTTCCCACATGTGTTTTTCGCTTCACATCATTTTCACTTCATAGTCGTGTGTTTTTCTCTTTCTGCATGAAATGATTCACCTTCTTCTTTCCTTTAATCTTCATTTTAGGATTTTTCGGTGTTTCATTTTTTATTCGCAAAATGTAATGGTGTAATGATTTTCGGTGCACATTGTAAGACCCAGGAAAATTAATTAATTAAATAATTAATTAATTAATAAATGAGGGTAAAATGCGTCTTTATGATAATTATTGTCGTTTAATATGGTGTGGAAGAGTACTAGCTTAAATGGTTGAGAGTACTTGATTTGTGTGAAAGGACTTGGGTTCGAGTCTTATGTATGCCAATTATGTGTTGTTATTTTATTATTGCCTTTTTAATAATATGTATGAGTATGGGATTGATGATGTAAATTGTTTGGGTTAGAAGATATCATCAAATGTGATTTGACATAGTGGTTGTGCTTTGACCTTAGGAGTGTAAGGTCATGGGTTCAAACCTTGGTGGGTAAAGCATAAGTTTTATTTGTTTTGCTAATTATTAGTTGTGGCATGAATGTGAAGGGATAAAGATTTATATAAATTCAATAATAGAAAATAATCAAAACCACACAAATCCAAACCAAGCATTTCATGAAGAAGGAAAGAAAAGCAGGAAAAAGTGAAATTTAGACCTTATTGTTTTCTCCTTTTTTTCTACAAAAAGGGCTTTGATAATTCATAAGCCTTTATGATAAAAGATAATTTGGGACAAATATATCTTTGTATATTTTATTTGATACTTTTAAGTAAATATCTTATTTATTTATATTAGTCAATATCGAAGGCTAATAATTGTCTAATCTTATTAAATATCGCAAGATCTTCTTAAATCTTTTTAAATTTCTACAACAAACAAATTTATCTTGAAAATATTGGATTATTTAGAACATAATTAGAGGAGATTACATTATCAGAAAGAATATTACAATAATAGAAAAGCCCAAAACAAAGTGGGCTTAAGGAAATACATTAGAAGAGCTTAGGAACTCTAAGGCATGCCTAATTTCATTATATCTTTTTCTATTCTTATGTTATTTCTACATTCAATGGAATGCTAAGCTTCGATGGTTGATTATGCTATAATTTCTTAACTAGATTATGAGGTTAAAGTGAATAAATTTGTTTGTTCTTTTTTATTCTTGTTGTGATGTATTTTTTATCTATGTCTTTTATCTTTTAATAAAGTAAAAGTAATGATTTTTACACAGTAGCAAGTTAAGACGATGCTAAATATACATAACATAACAACCATAGAAACTATCATATGATTGAATAAGTTTTTTCCAATAATTGAGAAGTTACTTTGATTAGAAGTAATCAAGAAGTTATTTTGGTAATTAGTTCTTCACTGGATAAAGGAGGTAAAAGAATATAAATGACTAGGCATAGTAATATTTAATTGAGAAGTTACTTTTGTTGAATTTACTATGATTAATCTATATAGTTCTTGCTTTACATTGAGAAGTTACTTTGGTTAAAAGTGAGAATGTCAATAAATTAATTAAGAAGTTACATTGACTAATTTGAAATCTTAGACAACAAAATAAAAAAAGAATAATCTTTAGGAAATTAATGATGAATTCTATTTTTGAAAAAAGTAGTGGATTATTGTTTCCACTAGTTTTTTAAAATAGGATTAATCATTATTTTATATGTATTATGAGTGTCTATTATAAATTATTTTGTATAGACCAAGTTCTTACTTTGTCTCTAACAACAATGTTGTGAAATATCCTTTGCAAGTCATACAATCAATTAAAAAGACATTATAATATCAGGATGGAACATTAGCACAAACAAAATGTTCAAGAACAAACATCATTGTTCAACAATATAAACAAATTACAATAATTTGAAAATCTATGTGTAATATTTCTTGTACAACAAATTGTATGACATTAATGAATTATTTGAATTTATTTCAGCCTACACATAAAGAAGTTCTACAAACGAACTGTATTCAAAAGCTGAATTGCAAGTTAAAAACATTGTTAATTACACGACTTTACATTATTTGTATGCATTTTGTGGCACTATTGTAATAATTTTGTTATTATGATTAGAAATTGTCAATCATGGATAACCTCCCTTGGAATGTCAGTATTGTAAAATTGAAGTGTGGTATGAAGAAAGAGCTGAAAAATAAAAAACATTAAACCAAATACAATTCTCATAGTGTTGCCAAAAGAGAGAGGAGCTACTTACTATATTACAACAACCACCCAATTTGCTTGAAATTTTGTGTGAAATAGTGAAGATCATCGAAACAAAATATTAAAATCTACAAAACATTTTCATCTAAGTATTGGAAGTTTATAGTCGTAAGATGATCAAGTCCAAAGTTTGCACATTGTTAAATATAGGGTTAACTATGTTTTATGTCCTCAAACTATTAAGCATTTTTGGTTTTGGTTCCTCCTTCAAACTTTAATCTATTTTGGTCCCCCATCTTTAGAAACTTGTGGAATTGGTCCCCATTTTAGGACGCCATTAGTTTTTTTTTTTTTTTTGAGCTGGCAAACAAAGTTCCATGTCACCTGTTATTTTAAGGGTCAATTAAGCTACAATGAAACCTGGCAAAATTAAAGTTAATTACTTTATTTTACTCAGAAGCATCAAAGAGAGGATTTGAACCCTAACATTACGATTCGTGGATTGGAACGGGATTGGAACAGTGCTAAGGTGCTAAAGAGTGTGACTGAAGAGGAAGATTGCTTTGTGTTGGGGAAACTGAGGCAACAACATTCGTCTGGAGTCAGTGATGAAGAGTGGTAGCAAAGGTTTCAATTTTACGCAAAGGAAGATTGGTTCGAAAATATCGCAGAGTTGTGTCTCGTCTTCGGAAATAGCATCAAAATTATGTGGGTGTGGGGAAAGATTGTTGCTCCTAGAGGCAACTACTATGAAGAACAAGGGCAGATTGTTTTGGAGATGTAGAAATTGGGTTGTAAGTATAAAAAATTCCATCACTTTTGCTTGAGTTTGATGTACGGTAATGGTTTAATTTTTTTCTTTTGCAGTCCAATTCACACTGTAACTATTTTGAGTGGGTTAATGAAGAGGAATCTAAATTCGAAGGTAAAGAATCTGAAATTGAAGCTAACAGCAGAAAAATAGTAGAAGAAGATGAAGTTTGCTTGGATAGGGGAGAAAGTTATCTTGGAATTGACAAAGAAAAATGAGAAGTTGAAGAGGAAATTGCAAAAAGAGAGAAGATTAGGGAAATTCCTGCAATTTTTATTTCTTATGTCGTGGGCGTTTACAGTTGTATTTGTGGTTATGTTCTTGTTGAAGGTGAATTGTAATTAGGTTAGGTATGTAGTTGTGAGTTGTGGCAGTAAAGGTTTTTATGTTTTAGGGGTTGTTTTAGATAGGTAATGTATTCGTGGGAATTTGCTATTAATGAATGAATTGGTGTTCCATTTCACTTGGTTGAATTGGTGTTCCATTACCCTTGTGCTATTATCAATCTGTTGGCCATGTTTTTAACTGCACGCAGGCCATATTTTTTTCCTTTTGGTAGCTTTATTGACATATTGGTTTGTTTTAAATCTGGCTTATGTGAAGATTGCCATAAATCTGGCTTATGTGAAGATTGCTATAAATCTGACTAAGACATAAATGAGTTAATTCTTTACTAATTTGAAAATTTTGACAGTTTGAACCAAATAAATAATTAAGATGAAGTAATTATATAAAGTGGACCTTGAAACCATATGAATTAAATAACTGCTAAGTCATTACAAAAAGCATCATGGCTGCAATGTTTTAGTAGTGGTCCATGATCAAAATGAGGTCCATGCATCAAAAGTGGTGCCTAGAACAAAAGGTGGTCCACCACATGCCTACCCACCGCTATAGTGTTCCATTAGTAGGGGCCAATAATGCATACATGTACATAAAAAAAAATAACGTTTTCACTTAATCCAACAAACCAACTACAAAGTTACAATGAATCAAATCACGTGGGTTGTCCAGTGGGTGCAATGCTACTTGCTTGGGACCCTATAACTTGTGGAGTTGTGTTTCTTCTTCTTGTTATTGGTCGTTGGTTGCTGGTGCCAGCCAAGGATGAGGATCTCTCCCTCCTACGAGGCCTATGCCTTCTTGATTCTGCATAATTGTTACATCCAACTTCAGTTGCTGCTGGTGCAGGGGTGTTCCTCTGTGTGTTACTCTATAAAATGAGTATTCAAATTATTTTGAATATTGTATACCAAAATAAAGACAGAAAATTGAATTAAATGTTACCTTTCTGGTTGTTATGGTTGTGTTTCTCTTTCTGCAGGTCCTGATATTATGCCCAAACTGATTACATCTTGTACATTTCATGGCAATATTTTTCTTAGTTATCTTTGAATGACTAACATGTTCATCTGCTTCCCTCCTACGTAATTTCTTGGGTCGTCCTAGTGGTCTTTTGTAGATAGGTCATAGCAGCTCTGGGAAATCACTTTTAGGCCACATTTTTTGTCCATTTATGGGGGTTATTTTAGGTCCATAACAAGCCAGATATGCATTTTTCTTGTAATAGGGATGAACATAATCTTTAGGAATTTCTATCTTGTCGTGAATTGCAGCCATTGCATGCCTACATAGAATGCCCACCAAATCCCATAAATAACTACTACAACTATGTTCAGTTAGGTCGACAACAAATTTTTCCATGGTGAACCTATGAGTCACTTCAATCTTTGCCCCCTTGCCCAGACTGGAACCCAATTTGCACTTTTTTCAATTTCCTTATCTAGTCTTTTTTGAGGTTTAGGCATCACGTTTGCAGTATATAAACTACATTTGTCTTAGGGATGCAAACCTACCCATGATGTATGATCTAATCCACTCTATCATAGTTATGATAGGTTTATCTCTAGCAATCAGAATTGAACTATTGAAGGACTCAAATAAATTATTCATCAACACATCACACCTAGGATACATACAAAATTCATGTTTACACCAAGATTTCCTAGGTATTTGAAGTAACCAGTTATAAGCATCAAGATTAATTTTCTACAACTCCTCCACCAAATTTCAGTTCATAATTGTTGTAAAGGTGTCTCAAACAGAACCTATGCTTCACTCCTTCCAATATCTCATCGAAAATTGTCATTAGTCCCTGCAAACAGTACAATAATATTGTTATCATTTCAATTACGATGTATGAAACAACAAAATTAAAACTGCTTATGATTAGGTTTACCTTCTGTTGATCCGAAATGAAAACCCAACGATTAGATTGGATGTCCCCAATATCTTCTAGTAATAATGATTGAAACCATCTCAAGGTTTCTTTGCATTCATTTTCCACCACTGCAAAGGCTAATGAAAAGTACTGATCATTTGGGTCTCTACCAACTGCAACCAGTAATTGACCACCATAGCTTGTCTTTAAATGAGACAACCATCTACACCAATGAAAGGTCTACATCCAGCCAAGAACCCCTGCTTGCAGCCATCTAAACACATGTAAAAAGACCCAAATCTTGGTTGCAAAGTGGGAGTGGGTTGGTTAATTTTGATCTTAAAGGTTCCAGCCTTTACTCTTAATAACTCAGCCACATAATCATAAAGCAGAGCATATTGTCGTTGACCATCTCCCACCATGCAGTCCATTGCAATCTCCTTAGCTCTGGTAGCTCTCCAAGGTGTTACCCCAACACTGTAATTCTTTCTAACTTCATGAATTATTTGGTTTACAGTCATGCTCCCCACATCTAAAAATTTGTCCAATAAAACTTATGCAATCCAATCTTTATTTGCATTCTTGTTGAACATAACCCTCACACATCTATGACTACCAACAAGTGTCTTCACTCTAAAGGTTTGGCTACCACCAACCTTGCTCACCATTATGAGATAGCCACACTTCTTTTTACAAACAGCCCTTACTCTTTTATCATCATTCTGCACAAATTTAATCTCCTTCCCATTCAATACACTATGCTCCATAAGGGCATGCTTGAAATCCTTCAAGGAACAGAATTCCATCCCTAATCTGAATTTGAAGCTCTTGTTCATATCTTCAGCATTATACTTCACAAATTTTGGCACTTTATCACTAACACCTTCATCAGTATCAACATCAGAGCACACTTGCTCACTATCATATTCTTCATTGATTTCATGTTGTCCAACGCAATCATTAGTCACAAATGACCCTTCACCAACATTTCTCTTTTTCCTAACTGAACTGGACTTTGCTTTCAATTTATTCCACCTCTCTAATACCTGCTGAAAATTTCTACGTTGCACATTATCCGTGCCAAACCCATCATCATCATCAGCAACCCTTTCTTCTTCACTCTCATCAAGTCTATCTAGAACATCTTCTTCCCTCACATCTTCTTCCCTCACATCTTCTTCCCTCACTTCTTCTCCCCTCACCTCTTCTCCCCTAACCTCTTCTTCCCTCACCTCTTCTCCCCTCACTTCTTCTCCCCTAACATTTTATTCCCTCACCTTTTCTCCTCTCACCTCTTCTCCCCTAACCTCTTCTTCTCTAACATCTTCCATAACCTCTTGTTCCCTAACCTCTTCTTCCCCCATTACCACTTCATCAGCAACCACTTGGTCAACAACTACTTCCTCGACAACCTCTTACTGTAGAACTTGTTCTTGTCTCGCCTCTTTGCCCACTCCTTCAATACACTTAATTATTTCTGGCATACTAGGAAGATGCTCCACGTACACTTCAACTTCTTCTTCATTATCATTTGCATACTTAGCTAGGTTCAATGCTTCCCTATCATTACTCAGTAGCCTTAGATTGTTGTATACGCTTTCGGATGAACCCTTCCACCAAAGTCTAAGTTCACCACCATACTTGAATTCTTTGATTATCCCCAATGCTTCGGCATACGACCAACGATCAGGATCAATGCATTTAACAACATGTATTTCTCCACCAACATACTTCACTCCCCTCTTCTTTTCAAACCTTCCCATATGATATACAAAACGAGATCAAAACCCATCTCGAACCCTACATTGCAAAGCAACAGAAAAATCACTTCGATGCAAACCTAATGGAACTACACATAGGAAAGCAAAAATGAAACCAAAAAATAACCACTTACCTTCGTCGAAGAACTTCGTGACACGAACCCACCAATTTGTCTTCGAGCTGGAAACCAAAACCCCCAATTTTTCTTTCAATCAGAACCCTATTCCAATTCGCAATCCCACTTTAAAGCTCCTCTTCGAAAATAACAGTCGCACTACCACTATCATGCAAGGCAAGGTGGGGAAGGGTTTATTCGAATTCTTTTCTACGCTTTCTAATTAACAAAACCAAAGCTTCACACTCCAGTTTCATTTTCGTCTTCCACATTTGCACTATAGTTGAAATCTCTCTTAAAGATAACGTGTGACGTGGAACTCCGTCTACCAGTTCAGAAAAAAACTAACGGCATGCTAAAATGGGGACCAATTCCACGATTTTCAGAAGATGGGAGACTAAAATAAATTAAAGTTTGAAGGAGAGACTAAAACCAAAAACGCTCAATAATTTGAAGATGTAAAACATAGTTAACCCTTAAATATATGATACCAAAAATGAGATCAATGGTAAAAAGAAGAATTTTAGTTATAATCTATTTTATTTTTCTTAAAATATATGTTACTTTTCCAATGTTTTAACTTCAATGTTAAATATCTTTTTAAGTCTAATTCTGAAGAATCTATAATAGACAATTCATTGATTTATGTTACTCTTCCAATATTTTAACATTCATGGTTAAATATCTTTTAAGTCTAATTCTCAAGAATGCATGATAGACAAATCATTGATTGCTGATTTCATAAAAGTATTACCGAATATTAAGTTCTTACGATGTTCTTGATAAAAATCATTTAAGATTTATCAAATGAGAATATGAAATCAAATTTCACACTACAATAAGAGATCAATACAAAAAAGAATAAGAATTCGTATCTTATTTGAGAGAGTTTATTGCCTTTAATGATTATTTAATGATTTAATTTATAAAATAGAATAAATTAATTAAAATTTAACTAAATATTTAAAAAATTATACTTATAATAAAAATTATATTTTAAAAAATAGAAAAACTAGTATTACACAAAGGGCAAAACAATAGGAATGGAGATTCGATCTAACAATGGCTTGCCGTATTTCAAGCTTCCTTTTCCTAAATTACTTTCTTCCCCCAATTGCGTAGTTTAAATAAATCGACCACTGTTTCTGTGCAGATGGCAAAGTTTAATTAGGTAAATTAACCGGAGAAGGAAACAATTTCATTTCTAGGATTAGTTTTCATCAATTACATACCTTTTTTATATGTGCCACTATCAGTATTTTACATGCGGGATTAAACTATCAAGTAGCTTCTTTGAAGTTTAAAAAAAATATATATATATATATATATATATATATATATATATATATATATATATATATATATATATATATTCCGACGATTTAAACAGATATAAACCGTTTTGCAGTTTCTAGTGTATTTTCTCAAGAATATACTTGCTCAAATCAACAAAACAAACACGACCATCTACAACCAAAATTTGAAAATAAATAACACAACACACATCATAGGCTAAAAGCCTAAATTTATTACTCTCCAAATAATCCGACGGCATCACACAAATAGACTAATGTATAAAAAAAGTAATAAGCAGGCTTCTAAAAACAAAAATTCTCACATGAGAGCTTTCTCTAGAACATAATTTCTAAATAGCGCAATCCCACTCGTTGCCATAATTTTCAAGTCCCACGATTGTAGATTTTCTGTAACAAAGGTTGCCAAATTGCATTAGAACAAGCAGCAAAACCATAAACAATGTGCATAACAGAATACAAAACCATTAGGGAATTACCAAGGAGAAAAAAAAAACCACTTAAAAAATACTTACAAATTTTATTGAAGGCCACAATGTCACAACTCTGGACATATTCATTGATGGGCTCAACTGTGAGATGTTCCTCAATAAGAGTGTCGACAGAAACTAGGTCATCCACGATAGTAAGCATAACTTGCAGTTTCTTGATGCCGTACCCAACAGGAACAAGTTTGGCTAAGACACAAACAACTGATATCAGAATCGCAAAAGAGGAGCAGACATGATAAGCAGAAAATAACAGTAGAAATGCAAACATAATGGAAAGAAAAAGTATGAACTCTCTCTAAATCAAAGACTGGAGAACACAACATTTACAAATACAGGAAATTGAATGATATAATTCAACTATTTTAGGAAGTACATCAGAATGAAAACAGTTAAGAAAGTTCAAAATATGTACAAAATATCAAAAACCAAACCCAAAATATATAAATAAAAATGACATACATGCACCCCAAAGCAACCCTTCCATGCTAACAGATCTCACTGCTTCCTCGAGCTTCTTCATGTCGGTTTCATCATCCCATGGTTTCACATCCAACAGAACAGATGACTTCCCAGCTGAAAAATGGAGTCAGCCGAAATCAATGCCCGCCGCACAAAGTGCTATAAACAGGGTTGGGAGCACCATAAAGTTCAAAGATAACAGGTAAATGATAATAGTGAAGCTTACATTCTTTCTTTTTTCCAGATGCCTTCACTGCAGCTGCTCGTTCCTCCGCTGCCTTCTTCTCTTCCTCTGTCTCTTCACCAAACAAATCCACATCATCATCATCGTCATCCTCAGCAGCAGCAGCCTGAAAAACAACGTACATTCAGTGAAACGTCAATAAAACATTGTAGTTAAACCACACAATGCAAAAAGGAAATGAAACCAACACCGCAATTGAAATATCTATCATTAGAAAGATACTTGCCTTTGTATCAGCAGCTGGGGGAGTTGCAACAGGCTCAGCAACAAAAGATCCCTTAACAGTGACGCCAGATCCCTCACCAGAAACACCACTGTAAACACAAAATTGGCACAAAAATGTATCATCTTGCGTGCCAAGTATTACACATATAATTGGCGAGCAAGTCAAGGGAAGCAAACTTACGAGATTCTCAACAAAGCATCAATGTGCTTGAACCACCTAGACACATTGACATACTCAGCTGATGGAGCAGTTGGCAAAGCTGCATAGACAGTAAGATCATCCTTTGAAGCTTGGTACCTATAGAACACGTGAAGTGGGACAATACACAAGAAAGAAAGATCAGAAAAAAAAAATAAAGAAAAAATACAAACGAAGATGGACGAAGGCAGTGACATACCCGGTGATGTAACTGCGTGAGAGAAGGTACTCATCAAGCTTCTTCAACCCAGAGGCAGAGCTAAGATCATAGAATGTGACTGCCATGCTTGTTATGTGCGTCAATTCTTCTACAAAATATGCAAAACATGAATTGCAATATCAGCAATACGAATTTCAAAAAAATAAAAAGAAAAATCAGATCTTCGACTGAAATCCATTTACAGAATGCTTCAAACTGCGAAGTGAACTAAAAAGGCATTAAACCCCTAAAACTGTAATTCCACCAAGAGAATTTGGAAATTCAGAGAGAAAGGTGTAGCAATTAAGGTAGGTTTTGGGAACACAAATTCCAGAGGAAAAAATCATGGATCGAAGGAGACTTCTTACCAGTGCGAGAAAGGCAAACAAAAGGCAGCACACGAGACAGGCACAGTGAGTGTGAAAGAGAAAGATAATCCCGTTTTAGTTGCTTCAAACTGAAACCCTAACCCGAATTTGCAATTGGGGCATGGGCCATCATCAAACTGGGTTACTTGCCATTTTATATTCAAATGGACTTTGTTATTGTCACCTTTTTTTTCCTAAGTTTACTTATTTGGTCCTAATATTAGTTTCAATTATTCAATTAGGTTTTTTAATTTTTATTTGATTCAGTTAAGTTCTTGCTTTTGCAAAAATATCTAACTAAATGATTAATGATAGAGTGAAAAAGACTACATAAGTGGTAGGTGTGTATAACGTGACGATGTAATTCTTTTTCTAACTTTGATTTACCATGCAAGAGTTCGGAGCAAAACTTTGATTTACATGCCCTTGTTTCTTCTTCACCTCACCCTCAATATTTATTTTCTTCTTCTCCTCTAACAGGAAGGGAGAGCATACATAAGAGGCCTCCATTTTTCTCATTCTCTTTTTACTTCTTCTGCAAAACCACATATAGGCCACTAACACAACAAAAAAACATTCTTCTCCTCCAAAAACCACAACAGAAATAGAGCCTTTCTTCTCCCTATTCCTCCATTCTTCTTTTCTTCTTCACCCATCGTTTTCCTTTAAATTTCCTTATTTTCCTCCCCAATCCAATACACACCATTGAGCCCTAAATTGAGTGGCCTTATCAATGGGAGATAATCCCCTTCATAAAGCCAGTTTGAGCTTGCCACAATTGACATGGTAGAAGTAGTGGTTCCAATGATGAGAACCTAAGTAGGTTCTCGCTCGTTTGCTGCCACCAACGGCATATAGCAAAGACTCATTTTCACTTTTAGCAAGTATGTTGTTTAACGGTGAAGAAAACTCAAGGAAGATTCTCAATGGACATTAAGATAACCCAAGGGTTATCTAAATGTAAAGGATCACTTCAAGGAGCTAAAGAGAGTAAGAGGATTCAATTAAAGGAAACCAAAACAAGAATGGAAATGGAAGCATAATAGCCAAATAGAAACAAGCATTAACAAACCAAAAGAGAAGAAAGATAAATTAAAAGTTGGGAGACTAGAATGGTGGAGGGGATAGTGATGTTAGCACGCCACTTGAGATGGCACAAGGCTCACCATACTCAAGATTAGTGGTGTATGCTACCACTTAAGCTCTAAGCTCATGATAAGACAAAGAAAATAAACACTCTCAAAATAGCACTATCACAAATGGTTAAATATAGTGTATAAACTCCAAATATTTTTCAACTTGTTTTACAAGTCTATAAGAGCCCCTTTTATAACTGATGGAAGGGATCTCTTTGCAAAAACACAATAGTTTTCATCTATGTAATTGTTCATAAAATATTACAAAAATATGTATCTTGTATGATATTATGGGTTTTATATCAAAATAAAATATTATCTATATTTTGAATATCTCCTAAAGATATTGATGTAAATTGTCCACAAGTCAATCTTCAAATAGATGCCTCGATAATTTCCTGAATAGCTCTCATTGAGCATGTTCCTCTTCTACTCGTACAACATGTACACATGAAAGAAAAATATGAAAGGAGTGAGGTCTTTATAAGCCTTAAATATCAATCTTTATAAACTCAAAAAATAATACAAACATTGGGGGCCTAGAATTGGACCTACAACCACACGACTCAATTTCATTTTATTAGACATATGAATTCATATTTCACTTTTGATGATCCACTATGAACATTAAAAGTTACTTTAGGAAGTAATTAGGTAGTTGAGTATTTCTCATAAAAACATTGGTACAATCATAATTATTTCGTTCTTAAGAGTATTAACCATTTATCGGTCTATAAAAGAGATATATACCCACTACTTAACCTTGACAATGCCGAGCAGATATCGGATAGTTCCAAGTTTGACCTATGACTATCCTATTCTAGGGCGCTAATATCAACTATCCAAATATTCACATACTTGGTAAAACTTCCTTACACTCGACCATGGTCCCTGCCTTTCATTTGTAGTGTACCAAATTGTGACTTCTCTAATACAAACACTTTGACATTGGTTTGATCTTAACTCATTGAAATCAGACTTAAGACTCTTTCTTAACTGACATACTCTTGGACATATTCAAAGATCATAAAATGCGATGATTATCAAGTTAAGTCATTCTTGACAAATTATATATACACAATACATAAAAAAATATAAAATAATAAAAGATATATGTAACTTTCTTTTATCCAAGTTCACTCAATAAAAAATATTTACTTTTACTTTTTTTTATATTTTATGAATTATAAAATAATGATAAAATAAAATAAGAATAAAAGAAATTTAAATAAATAACTATATACAAATTAGAATGTTATAAACAAATATGATACAAAAAATTATAAATTAATATAAGGAAACCGTGCAAACCTGAAGGTAAATTAAATGAAATGAATAAATAGATGAGTACATAAATGAAGATAAATTACTAAGTAACTAAACAAAACTAGTGTGTATTTGGAAATAAAATAAATAAATAGGACAAGTGCATACTGAATATAAATTAAATAAAATAAATAAGTAGGATCAATGCGTAAATAGAGATAAATTAAGAGAAATAGGGTTAAAATACACATTTGATCCTTATTTTCATTTAGTTTTGTCATTTTAGTCCTAATATTGTTTTTTTGTTCAATAATATATAATTTAAAATAAATAAAAAATTAATATAATACACATGAGTTTATCAAGACTAACATAAAAAGAGTTTAACCTCACTCTCCCCTTATCTTAATTGTTGAAAGGGCTCACTAGCAATATTTTTAGAGAAGTAAGATTTCTTCCGATCTTTTGCTTCAAGCTCTCTCTTTCTCTCTCTCTCTCTCTCTCTCTCTTATTTCTTAAATAACTTAATTCTATTTTAGCTTCTTTAATACTTCATTAATTTATAGGCCAAATTACAATGCATTTTGAATTCCAAATCATGATTGGATGTAATAGTATTTGAACGCTCTTATGTTGAGGTTGGATGTAATTGATTATAATTCTATGTACTACTACATCTTTAATTATTATGTATGACTTTATTCCATGTTTGTTGTTTGACTTGTGTTAGTTGTTTAGATAAATTGACAACTCATCTTATTTCACTAGTTTGGATTGAGTTGGAAAAATAGTCTCAAACGGGTCCAATCAAATAAGTTCATTCTTGCTAGAAGCTTGTATATGATCTAAATGGTGGACTGGTTATAAAGTCATGCACTTAAGGCAAGGATTCATTCAACCAACAGTAGAGGAATTGCACTAGGACTAAATTTTTTAGGTTATAAGTTGCAAGAATGGGCCTGGGTCTACTTTAAAATACTTCCAAGACATTGAATAAATGACATACTAAGTATAAAAGATAAGTGACAGTACAGTAGAAAAATAGGAGATAATCCAACTTCAACACATATTTATCACTATATTTTCCAAAACTTAGTTAAAACTTATTTTTATGATCAACATAACTTTTACAAACACTTTTCCATTCAATCTAGAAGTAAAAACTAGACAATCTTGACAAATCTATATGGATACGACACTTGTTTGATACTACTACACACCAGTATATTTGCTAGAATTAGTTACTACTCTAGCGCCGCATCAGAGGTGCAGTAATGAATGATAAGTCCATGACTCCTTTTGAGAGCATAAATGACAATCCTAGAAGGATTACTAGGAGCATGACAAGAATGGAGACCTTGACTTCACCTTTGAATTTATTGAGCATTAGTTTATGATGACTTTATTTGTGTTTACTTTATTTGTGTGTGGATTTTGTAGGCTTTGCTTATTGCACCTTGTATGAAGGTGTGCACCCTTTTGGAGAGAAGAAGAGGAGTGGGCTTGGGACAAGAGCATGGGATGACCAAAGGGAGCTAGAGGAGATAAGGTTAACCTTCTAGAAAGGTCAAGGTGCATTGGAGAGTGTTAGAGAGCAAGCTTGCACCTTAGGTCATGCCTTTCATACATGGGCACTCACTCTCATGATAACCTGCCTTCTAAAATCCATCTTTATGTAATATCTAAGAGGTCCCTCCCATTTGTAAAATGGTTTAATATTTAAGTATTGAATACACATATTTGACCACCTTTATGACTTGAGCTCTCTTTTGAGTGTCTTTTTCTCTTAGTCTCATCTTGAGTTTTTAGTCTCAAGTGGCAACATCACCACTTATCTTGGGTGCTTTGTACCCCAAGTTTTGTGATTCCTTTTTTTTTCATCTTTTCCTTCATTCTATTTTATGTTCATGTTCATAGCTAGCTTTATGTTTCACGCCCTCTATCTTTCTTTTACTCACTATTGTAGGAAAGGGTTTGGGCACCGATTATTTTAGACATTGTATTTTGATTCCACAACTGAAGCATATGAAGGCAAAGTAAAAAATGGGGGACTTTTAGCTTCAGTTTCGAACATAAGCTAAAACTTCCATATTAGGTTTCAGTTATGGAAGAAACTGAAGCATAAAACAATCATAAAATAATGGAATATAAAAATAATGCAAAGTGTTTGATTCAATTAAATTGTTAACATTTCCCAATCAATTGTAATACAAACACAAAAATAACGATTGGTATCCATTGCATAACATGGTAACTACACTCATATGAGTCAGTTTGTTTAGAACACTACAATATATCAACCCAATTATAAATAATTGAGGAAAAAAATGAATCAAACAACTATATATATGGACCAAAATAACGAACCATGCAAGTTTTTTTTTTCTTAGTGGTTGATCTCCCTAACAACATGCTATGTCGAGCAAATGAACTATGAAAAAGGGAATGTTTTAGGATACACTTATATAACAAAGAAATTTCATAATATTGAGGTTCTTATCAATCTATTACTTGTTTTAGATGCTTGGGGGAGACTTGTGCAAGGAGGAAAACCATACAACAATGCTCTCTTTGAGGGAAACTACAACCAACTGTTAATAACATCTGAACTGAAAATGTAATCATTGTTATACCTTATAATGATGGAATATAATTATAATACAACAAACTACACCGACGAAGAAATATAAGAGATTAATTATATTTGCTTCCCCCGTTCAAAACATTTGGTGACATATGCTTGGGTGTCGTCAAACTTATTTCCTTCATCAATGAATTGGGTCTATGAACTCATATACATCACTCAACTCCATATTCTTACTAACACCAAATATACACATGAACACAAAACATTTATTTAATATAAGTAACAAGATAAATCAATTAACTATAAAGAATGGTTCAAAATTTATTTTTAAGATTTTTTGTAATTATTTTTAGGATTTGTTGTAAAGTGTTTTTGGGCTTGGACAAAAATATTAGGTTGAAGATAGGAGTGCCACATGTATGCCACATCATTTGTGCCATTTCAGCTCTATTTCCATGTCAGTATTTAAGCCAGAATGACAATTTTGTAATTTTGCAGCCCATAGTGATAATTTTGTAATTAAGGAAATGTTTGTGTGAGGTGACTACAAGTTTTCTGAGGGTTTTAGGACCATAACCCTTCTCCTTCACATTATCTTCTATTTTTCACGTTTTCGAAGTCTCCCTTGGAGAGCCATTGAAGGAACCACCACTTGTTCACGTTTTTCTTCATTTTGGACAACACCTAGCTTAAAGTTTGATATTTTGGTTTTATTATTCTCGTTTTTTACTTAGTTTCTCACTTTCAATGGAGCATTTCCATTAGGCGTTGCTTTGTTAGTTCATTTATATGGCTTGTTAATTTATGTGTATTCACTTCTTGAAGATAATGCAATGAAGCTTTGAGGTTTTCATTTCAGTAATTGCTATTTTTTTTTGTGTTATCTTCATCATTAAATTTGCGTTTTGATGATAGGCTTCTTATGTTTATGCTTAATAATCATATTGGGTGTATGTGTTCTGGTTTGGGTTGTGTTCATGCTTAATGAATGTAGTCTAACTATCACAAATTCTCGAATGTATGCACTACTTAATTGCATGATGAAATTAGTTGTAATCTTCGCTTAGTGGCTTATGTTCGAGTGGATTAAGATTGGAACAAAATGAATTATTTTTGTGACATGTGATAAGTGGATTGTATTTGATTCAGGAAGTCAATGCATTTTTATATACTGAGTTTTTAAATCTAAAGTGTTTTGTTAATTTGCCAAACCCCTATTTTCTTGTCTTGTGTTTGGACTGTAACCTTTGATTGAGAATATTAGCCATTGGGAGACGACCTTGAGTTAGCTCTTGAGTACGATATTTAAAGTGTTTATTTATTTGGGTACGACCTCAATCATTGGTCATATGTATATTCCTTCATTGTGATATTCCCGAATTGCATGTACATCGTCAACTAAGAGGTCTTCATCAAAATTTATCATTGTTTTAAATGGATGAGTGTCATCAATATGAAGATTACAAATATTCTTATCATTAACATCCATTTGTTTTTTGCCATTAAAAGTGACATAGCAATGTTCAAACATAGCATCTTTTACATGAAAAAAACTTGATATACTTGTTTTGCATTGATAAATGGCTCGTCTCGATTACCCACCTTCCGAAAATCAACTATAGTCATACATGATTCATCCATGTTGACACCACTCTTATTGTTAACCTACTTACATTTGAACATTAGAGTGGTAAACACAGTACAATTGTCAACACCCAATTTCGTCCGGATGAATAAATTTATTTTCAAAAAAAAAGGTTTTTAGTTAATGGAAAATAAAAAAAATGTCAAACCAAATTTTCTTCATACATTTTCAAACTTTAGATTTAGAAAAAAAAAGAAAAAAGATAGATGAAAAAAAAAGAAGGGAAAATAGAAAGAAGAGCCAATTTGTTATTGATTATCACACTCATTTTCATGAGCCCAACAACTCAAATATTTTATACCCTTTTGTTCCTGATAGAGAAATTAATGATATGATTCTAATAATTAAAAGCAATATTTCTTCATATAATTAGAATCAATATTACTCATTAGGATTGATTTTTGTGCTCTGATTTGTTAACGATTAGAATCAATATTACTGATCTTGATTGATTTTGTGCTCTTATTTGCTATGATTTGATCTCCATAATGTTCTACTATCATGACAAGTTCCTTCCTTATATTTTTCATTACAATTAAGGCTCAGATTGGATTGATATTGCAAGGTGTAAGTATAAATACGCACTCTATCATGAAAAAAAAAAGATTCTCTACACTTTTCTAATTATTTCCCATCACCACTCCCACATACACACCTCATTCTTTATCTCTCTTTCAAAAAAAAACCATAAAAAAAACATATTGAGGGAGGTAGAAAAAAAGAGAAAAGAAAATATTCTCTACACTCTCTCTTTCTCTGATTACCACCCACATAGACAACTCTCATTTTTATTTCTATTGAAAAAACAAACACAAAAATATTAGAAAAGTAAGCAAGGAAAAAGAAAGGAGAAAAGGTGGTGGGGAGATATTGAAATTTTTTAAGGTACATCACTCTCAGTTCTTTCATCTTTTGATTTAGTTTTTTTCAATTTTCATTCTTTTGTTTAATCATAAAAAATATTTTTTCTCCTTTCTTTAGTGTTTGCTCGGCCGCTCGCGTCGCATGACATCTAATTTAGACTTTTGTTTTTTTTTTAAAATATATAGCAGTAATCTAAAAATAAAAATAGTTTTCTTTGTTTACTATTTTATATCTATTTGGTTGCTCACGTTGTAATGTCATCCACAACTACTTTAAAATAATTTTAAAAAAAGTATTAAAAATTTATAAATGATTAAAAAAATAAAAACATAAAAGATTAGAAAAAAAATTATTTCAAGTGTCTGTCCGGCTGCTCGCGTCGCGTGACACCAATTTTAAAATAATACTAGAATTTAAAAAAAAGGTTTTCAAAATTATAAAACAAATTATATTTAGAATAATTGTATGTGTATATTCTTGTTTATTTTTGTATTTGGAATAATTGTCAGGTGTGGGTTTGGGTATACATTGCTTAGAATTAAAGGGGATTGTGTAGTAGTGTCACAGTGGATGTACTTTCCAAGTGGTCATTGTGAGAACCACAGCTAGAGTTTGTTTGCTTCATTGGTACTCTCACTTCTTGTTGTTTACCAACCATCGTGGGAAATGCCATGAAGTGGGCCATAACTCTAGGGACCTTGATATTTAGGTATTGGGGAACTATCCTTGTGAGCACATATACTTTCCCTTATAACTTTAAGCATCAAACCCATGTTAAATAAAGGCACTAAAGGGAGACTATTTGCGTTCTTTACCCTCACCTTTCCTTGTATATAATAATAAATTCATCACAATCACACCATTATAAAAAGAAAAAGGCCTCCTAAGGTATAAGAATGCATTTCATTAGCATATCAATGAATAAGCATATCAATGAATAAGTGTTATGCAATGCACAAACATGCATTTGCATTCCCAATCTGTGGTCATCCATGGTACCATGTTCATAGTTTCAACATGCATATGCATAACTAAAAAAAAAACAAAACAAAAAAAAAGTTTGCACTAAAATAAATTCAAATTGTTTCTCATTTTGCTTGTCAATGATTTCTTGGAATATTTATTATAAAAAATAAGTAAATAATAAAACTTCTTTGGTCAAATCAGTGGATTTAATAAGGAAATAAAATTTTGTTTGTTATTATTTCTTTTGAAATACCCATCTAATCTTGCATGCATGAAATTGCTTAAATCTATCTTCATTTCCATCTCTCTTACACCATAAACCTTATTTTCTTTTTCATGGAGAATTATCATAAAGGGGACACATACCTTAAAAATGATTACAAGAAACTCTCTGAACACAAAAAAAAATGAAGAATAATTAGCTAGGCTAAAAACTCTGATGGGTAGTCTAGGCAAAAATAAGACAAAAAAGTGAAAAAAAAAGAACAAAACAAGAGACATCCTGTCACATGGACTAGATATTTTTCCTCTGAATTAAAGTTTTTGTTTAGAGAAAACAACCATGATTTGAAATGATGTGTGGCCATGTTTCTTTATCCAAAAAAATAGAAGTAATTACCCATTTTGAGCCTTCCAAAAAAATTTCTTTCAAATTACCCTAAACAAAGGTCACCCTCACACTAAGGGTTGACATAATGTTTGTTTCATCCGAATGGTAGTTCACCAATACAAAAATATCAAAAAGAAAAGAAAAGAAAAGATATGGTTATATCAAGAAAACAAAAGAAAAAGGCAAGCAAAAGGTGAACAAGAAGAAGTCAAACAAATTCTAAATAAAACATTATTCAAAGATCCTTGTTTAAAACAACCTTCACATCACTTTTTGGGCTTCTACTATCATTTACATTCATACCCCTAGCCTTGGCCACGATACAAGCCTAATAAAGTCCACACAAATAAAAGATTGGTTGTTATCTTTCGAAGGTTATAATTTAGAGGAAAATTATTATTTGCTAACAGGTTTGTTCTAAAAAAAAATTATTAAAAAAAGGATTGAAAAACTATGTTCAGAGAATTTATTTTAAACACTGGGACAATTTATGTTTGATTGACATGTTTTCAAAGCTCCAAAATCAGCACGAGCAATCAAGCAATCTGGTTAAATTTGGGTTGTCCCCTTTCAATTTATTCTTCATGAAATTCCATTTTTACTCATACAATATCCTCCGCTCTAAGCCTAAACCTTGACCAACCTTAAAATAGTCAATCTTTATCAATCCCAAACCCAAACTGGGACAATCACTTTGTTTGTAATTCATATATTCCCATCATTCATTCTGATTTGGGCATTTATTTATATTGAAGACTCTGATCATATTAGGGGCAATTTGTGAAAACCCCATTTTTTTAATCTCCTCAATTGAGAAAAGTAACACTTTTGCACCATAAGACCATCCTAAGCTCTCATACTAGGGGCAATTTTTTGAAGTCCCCATCATTTTCTTCATACCATCAATAACTAGGAAAAGTCCAAACACATTTTGTGCCTCGAGACCAATTCAAATTGGGGTAACTCCCTAGTTAATTTTCATCACCTCATCCAAACCTTTTCAAGCCCTTAGCAATTTCATGCATGTCATTCAAATAATGTTTCAAAAGAAATAATTAAAAAATGATTCGTTAGTAGCTGATTAGATCAAAGAAATGATTTGGAAAAGTAAAAAAAAATATCAAAGTAGAATGATTCCATGAATTCAAAATAACAATGAAATGGGGAACAATTCGAATTTGTTTTAAAAAAAATGCAAAAGAAATTCATACATAAGGTATTTCATACATCATACTAAGTCATGCATACATGTGTCATCCATCTTTTTGAATAAAATATTTTCTACCTTTTCAATCAAATTCCTTTTCACTCATATGAATAGTTATTGAATCATTTCATTTTAGAAGGAAGAAAATAAAAAAAATCCCAAATTTGTTTTTCTAATGTTTCTCAAATTTATGGTCCTCTTCATTCATATGAATGACCAGTATACCCTATGCCCAGTTCCCACATTGGCCCCCAAGCTCGGTTTCCACACTATTCTCCAAGCCCAGTTTTCACACTGGTCCCCAAACCCATTTTTCACACTATCCCCCAAACTAAGTTTTGTTTGGCCCCAAGCCCAGTTTTTTTAGCCTCTAAGCCTTGTTTTCTTTGCTTTCAAATTAAAATAAAGGAAAAATAAAAAATAAAAAAAGCAAATTCCACCCATGCATCCACGCATCCATGCATGCATCATCATCTCTAGGTTTAAAAAGAAAATCATAGCATGTTATACATCATCAATGATTCATATCGTGTGCATATGCATAACTCCTCCCACATTTCTTAGATTTATGAAAAAGGGAAAAAAATGAAAGATACAAAAAGAGTCTTCTCAATTTGTTTCATCATACCATGCAATGTACACACATTCACATCATGTCATCCATCATACTCCACAAAATCATTGAAAATCATTTCCAAAAAAAATAAAGAAATTTGAAAAAAAAGTCAGCAATGACATTTTTTTTGTAAGTCGCACAAATGTTAGGCATTCATGCGGTGTTTGTCCATACTTCAAGAAAAAATTCAGGTTCTCCTTTTATACATCAAGACCCTCTGCGAGGCAATGGTCATTGATTCCCTTATGTTTACATCAAGACCTTTTGCGAGGCAATGGTCATTGATTCTTTTGTCACATCTAATCCCTCTGCGAGGCAATGGTCATCGATCTCTTTACATCAAGATCCTCTGCGAGGCAATGGTCATTGATTTCTTACGTCACATTGAGGCCCTCTGCGAGACAATGGTCATCGGTCTCTTTACATTAAGACCCTCTGTGAGGCAATGGTCATTGATTTCTTTTGTCACATCGAGTCCCTCTACGATGCAATGGTCATCGATCTCTTTACATCAGGACCCTCTGCGAGGCAATGGTCATCGATCTCTTTACATCAAGACCCTCTACGAGGCAATGGTCATTGATTTCTTTTGTCACATTGAGGCCCTCTACGAGGCAATGGTCATCGATCTCTTTACATCAAGACCATCTGCGAGGCAATGGTCATTGATTTCTTATGTCACATTGAGGACCTCTACGAGGCAATGGTCATCGATCTCTTTACATCAAGGCCCTTTGTGAAGTAATGGTCATTGATTTCTTTCCTCTTGATATAGACCCTCTCCTTGGGATTAGTCTTAATTGTTTTTTTCAGAAAGTTAGAAAAGAAAATAATAAAACAAAGTGATTTGTCAGATTGTGACCCTCTACATGGTAATGGTCACCGAATCTTTTGAATAGACCCTCTCCACGGGATTGGTCTAATTTGGTTCATTCAAAAAGTAAAAAAAAAAAAAACAAAAAAAATTGGTGTGTCAGATGGAGACCCTCTCCTTAGGATTGGTCTCAACTTTTTTTCAAAAAGTTAGAAAAGAAAATAATAAAACAAAGTGATTTGTCAGATTGTGACTCTCTACATGGTAATGGTCACCGAATCTTTTGAATAGACCTTTTCCACAAGATTGGTCTAATTTGGTTCTTTCAAAAAGTAAAAACAAAAAACAAAAAAATGGTGTGTCAGATGGAGACCCTCTCCTTAGGATTGGTCTCAACTGTTTTTTTTTAAAAAGTTAGAAAAGAAAATAATAAAACAAAGTGATTTGTTAGATCGTGACCCTTTACATGATAATGGTCACCAAATCTTTTGAGTAGACCCTCTCCACGGGATTGGTCTAATTTTGTTCTTTCAAAAAGTAAAGAAAAACCAAAAAAAAATTATTGTGTCGGATGGAGACCCTCTACTTGGAAATGATCTCCTAGTTCTTTTCTTTCAGATATAGACCATCTCCTCTGGAATGGTCAAGTTTGTCTTCAAATTTGTCTTCTTTTGAAACCCAAACGAAATTAGTGTTTTTATCTTTACTTATCTTTTATTACGATAATATGAAAAATCAAATTTTCATATTATCTAGTAAAATCTAAGTAAAGAGGAACAGTTGTCAACACCCAATTTCATCTCGGTGAATAAATTTATTTAAAAAAAAGGTTTTTAGTTAATGGAAAATAAAAAAAATGTGAAACCAAATTTTTTTCATACATTTTCAAACTCTAGATTTAGAAAAAAAAAAGAAAAAAGAGAGATGAAAAAAAAGAAGGGAAAATAGAAAGAAGAGCCAATTTGTTATTAATTATCACACTCATTTTCATGAGCCCAACAAATCAAATATTTTATACCCTTTTGTTCTTGATAGAGAAATTAGTGATATGATTCTAATAATTAAAAGCAATATCTCTTCATATAATTAGAATCAATATTACTCATTAGGATTGATTTTTGTGCTCTGATTTGTTAACGATTAGAATCAATATTACTGATCTTGATTGATTTTGTGCTCTTATTTGTTATGATTTGATCTCCATAATGTTCTACTATCATGACAAGTTCCTTCCTTATATTGTTCATTACAATTATGAGTGAGATTGCATTGATATTGCAAGGTGTAAGTATAAATACGCACTCTATCATGAAAAAAAAAGATTCTCTACACTTTTCTAATTCTTTCCTATCACCACTCCCACATACACACCTCCTTCTTTATCTCTCTTTCACAAAAAAAAAAACATAAAAAAAACATATTAAAGGAGGTAGAAAAAAAAGAGAGAAAAAAATATTCTCTACACTCTCTCTTTCTCTCATTACCACCCACATAGACCGCTCTCATTTTTATTTCTATTGGAAAAACAAACACAAAAATATTAGAAAAGGAAACAAGAAAAAAGAAAGGAGAAAAGGTGGTGGGGAAATATTGAAATTTTTTAAGGTACATCATTCTCAGTTCTTTCATCTTTTGATTTAGTTTTTTTCAATTTTCATTCTTTTATTTAATCATAAAAAATATTTTTTCTCCTTTCTTTAGTGTTTGCTCGGCCGCTCGCGTCGCATGACATCTAATTTAGACTTTTGTTTTTTTAAACATATACCAATGATCTAAAAATAAAAAATAATTTTCTTTGTTTACTATTTTATATCTATTTGGTTTCTCATGACGTAATGACATCCACAACTACTTTAAAATAATTTTAAAAAAAAAGTATTAAATATTTATAAATGACTAAAAGAATAAAAAAATAAAAGATTAGAAAAAAATTATTTCAAGTGTTTGTCCGGCTGCTCGCATCGATTGACACCAATTTTAAAATAATACTAGAATTTAAATAAAAAGGTTTTCAAAATTATATAACAAATTAAATAATTTTTCAAATAATTTTCCAAATAGTTTTTCATAAAGAACTACGTAACCCTGATTCTCCGTTGTGAGTGGAGATACGTAGGAGCGATAATTAATCCTTGTCGGGCCTAAAAGGCTAAAAAATTATTTTTGTTTCTTTTGTACATTCTTGTATTACTATTTTTAGGGAAAAATAAATATTTTGAAGACCACATCCTTTTGCACATTTAATTAAAGGTACTGTCTTAGGATAAACATTGTGGGGGTGCTAATACCTTCCCCACATGTAACCGACTCTCAGACCCAAAATCTGGTTATTTGTAGACCTTGTCTTATTTTTTTGGTTTTTCCTTAGTTTTCCAAAATAAACTATCGTGGCGAATCCAAAAACTCTGTTTTTACAAATTTTATTTTTTGGTTTGTCGTCCCATCGTGATTTCGGTTGTGACAACAATCAACTTCCCAGATCTCTTATATTATACCATAGTACATCATTGATCCAAATAAATGATTTTGATCTTTGGATGTGGAAAATTCTAGCAACTTAACTTCAAGATTGACTTCACTATTTTGTATCGTGCTTTTATCATCCAAAGACTTCGTATAGAATGTGCAATTATTAATTTGTAACTTGTACAACATACGATATCAAACCTCAATCCATTTGCTAGCCACATCAAAGTCTTAGGAGATTTTGAATCTTTCAAAACCTCATCTTTAAACCAAGGCATGAATGTTTTGTTATGCTCTATCAACTGTCATTTTTTGGTTGTCTCGAAATATTCTCTTTCACAATGTCTTTGTTGCAGATAAGTAAAGGATCACCTCACTTGTGTTGTTCAGTGTGTATAAGTATGCTTGCAACGATTCTTCGAGATCTTTGGATACCATACTTACACCTTGGATGCACTTACTTATAGAACACTTGTTTAGCATTAACTAGTGATGAAGGATTATCTTGTTATTTTTAAGATTATTGAATATGGTGTGAGTTGATTAAGAAATTTAAGTGAAATCCCCACTGGACTTTAAGATAGCAAGTCATTTAGATGTGAAGGTTCCTTTCACAAAGCTCAAGAGAAGAAGATGATGGATTGATTCAAAACAAAAAGGAAATGGAAAGCACATAAACCATAAAAAATCAAGAATAATTAGAGGAAGAAGAAAACATAAAATGGAAAGGAAAGGAATGGTACAAATGTGAAAAGCACGTCACTACAAGGCTAGGCTAGAAGCCATGGCAACCTTGAAGATAAGTGGATGTGTGCCGCCCCTTGCTATGCAAGATAAGGCTTAAAAGTATTCACTCCTTAGGGAGGAAACTCTCACAAATGGTTGAGACACAAGAGTGTTTTTACTTCAAAATGTTCAATCCTTTTACATGTCTAGGAGCACTCCTTATATAGAAGAGTTTAGGGGCCTCTATGCAAATAAAAGATACCTAAGGATGTCTTTACAAAAACCTAACCCTAGCTTCTAGAAACTGGGTCATAAAAGGTTACAAAAATGAGAGACAAAAGAGCAAACTATGGTGTATGCATGGCTAATTTCGTTATAGCACTAAAGGAGACAAAGAAGGTGTCTCATATGTCTCCAAAAGGTGGCTTGATGAGTGTGTATTTTTGTCCTTATTTAATGTTTAATTATGGATATTTAATTGAATTTGTGTGCTTAAAGATTGATTTACTTGAGATATCCTATTATTGGGTTTATTGAGCCTGAGATACAAAAACATGTTAAAAATAGCTTTTTAGTTGCATAAATGTTCTTTAGATATTTTGAGGTGTGTTAGTGCAGTTGCAGCTAAGTTGAGCTCATGGAGGTGTGAAAATAAATTTCTTAAAGCTTCATGACACCTTAAAGATAAATCCAAGAATAAGAAATTATCAAAATCACAAAAATCTAAGCCAAGCACTGCATGAAGACGACAAGAAAAGCTTGAAAAAGTGAAGAAGTTTGGTTAAACCAAGAAGAGAGCAACAAAAAAATTGGACCTTGCGGTTTTCTTTATCTTTATGATAGAAGATAATATGGGAAAAATATATCTCTAGATATTTTATTTGATATTTTTAAATAATTATCTTATTTAATTATATCATAAAATATTAAAAGATAATAACTACCAAATCTTTTTAAATATGACAAGATCTTCTTGAATCTTTTTAGTTCCACAACAAACAAATATATCTTGAAGATATTGGATTATTTAGAAGATAATTTAAGGAGATTGCAAAGGGTTGATTTGGAAAATTAATACAAATATTAATTGGTGATAATTTATCATATATCTTTAATTAATTTATTTATTTCATTATATTAGATATTGATATTATCAACCATCTATATTTGTCAAATAGTCTATATCTCTCCAAATATTTTTAAACATTTATCTTTATCTTTATTTTAAAAGATATTTGAGAGATTTTAGCAACAAAAACTAGTCCTATATAAAGAGACCAAGGGAAAGCAGAAAAAACAAGCTGGGGACTTCGAAGTTTTGGAACCCTTAGGGGGGCCTAATTTTGTTTCCTTCCTCTTTATTCTTCTTTCTATTTTTATTTTACTTTTGTATTCTATGGATGGCTAAACTTCTTGGGTTGATTCCATTGTAATTTCATTATGGATTCTAAGGTTAGAATGAAATAATTTCTTTGTTCTTTTTAGGCTTAATTACTCGGATCATACCCATTTTGGTTCGAAAATTTCAAAATGGTACCCACTTTGAACTTTGTCTCAATTTAGTACCCAACTTTGATTATTGCATCAATGTAGTACCCTCCATTAAATCTTCACAAACGGCGTTAACTACCTTGCCATGTGTCAGCCTCTAGATTTTTTAATTTTTTAATTTTTTTTAATTTTTTTTTAAAACTTTTTTAATTTTTATTTTTTTTTTTGAATTTTAAAAAAAATTTGTTGCCACGTGTCAAATCCTTGATGTGACACGTGGTAAGGTATCGCCACGTGGTAAGGTACGTGGCAAGTGTCATTGTCTTCATTTCAACTTAGTCCCCACATGTGTCTATTTGTTTCAATTTAGTACCCATATATGTTTATTGGTTTCAATTTAGTACCCAATTTATTTGTTTCAATTTTGTCTGAATATTTTTTTACAAAATAGAAAAATATTGTGTCTCCCTTAAGACCAAATTTATTATTTATATAAATGTTATATTTATATTTGTTATTAAAAATGACTTACAAATATGTTATTCATGACTTTTACCATTAACTTTAATATAAATTTCAATACTTAATTTTATAACTCATTTTTAGTAACAAATATCAATATAACATTTATATAAATAATAAATTTTGTCTTAAAAGAGATACAATATTTCTCCATTTAAAAAAAATATTTGAATAAAATTCAAACAAATAAATTGGGTACTAAATTGAAACAAATAGACATATATGGGGATTAAGTTGAAATGAAGACAATGACACTTGGCAAGTACCCTGCCACGTGGTGATACCTTGCCACGTGTCACTAACAATGCCACGTGTCACATCAAGGATTTGACACGTGGCATTTTTTTTTAAATTCAAAAAAAATTAAAAATTTTAAAAATAATTAAAAAATCCAGAGGCTGACATGTGGCACGGTAGTTAACGCCGTTTGTGAAGATTTAACGGAGGGTACTACATTGATGCAATAATCAAAATTGGGTACTAAATTGAGACAAAGATCAAAGTGGGTACCATTTTGAAATTTTCGAACCAAAATGGTTATGATCCGAGTAATTAAGCCTTCTTTTTATTATTGTTGAGGTTTTCAGTCATCTATGTCTTTTATCTTTGAATCACGTAAGAAGTAATGATTTTTAATCTTTATGCATGTTGATCATATGAGTCCAAGGCTTTTTAAATTGAATTGAGACTTTACTTTGATTTTATTTAGAAACTTTCATGTGATTAAATGAGTTTTTACCAATAATTGAGACTTTAACTTGGTTAAAGGTATTTACTCTAACTATAATTAATTAAGACTTTACTTTGATTAATTAAGCTTTTTATTTGGTGAAGAGATAAAATAATATATATGATTAGGCATAGTAAAATTTGATTGAGACTGTACTTTGGTTGAATTTACTTGGATAATCTAAAAGTTCTCACTTTTAATTGAGACTGTACTTTGATTAAAAGTGAGAACACCAACAAATTAATTGATACTTTACATTGATTAATTTGTAAATCTACAACAATAATTAATTAATAATCTTTAGATAACCGATGATGAATATATTTTGAAAAAGTAGTGGAATCAATCTATTTTCTTTACTATTATTTCTATCTTATTTTATCTTTTTATTTTTATACCTCATATTTTTATTATTTTATTTGACTAACCGTTTTGTATAAATTTTATAAGAACTAACTTGTTAAAAATCAATTCCGTGTTCGTTGGGAGACGACTTAGGGTTAACTTAACCCAAACTAATTTTTTGGCTACTTTCTTAACAATACTGAAGGAGACCAAATTACATAGGTACACTTGCTTTATGTCTTTTACTTTATTCTTTTTGCCCTTTCTCTTTCTTCCACTTATGCTCCATCTCATCTCCACTTCTCCACTAAGGTTGCGCCATATCACCCACCATAATTAACCTTACTTAAACCTATAAAACACATAAATAAGGATTAGCATGTTGGCTTAAGTCAAGTCAACTTTATCAACAAGTCAAACCTAGTTAAAGGTCAACAAATCAACTAAGGTTGATTCAACTAAGTCAACTTAGGGAATTTCAAACATAATGACAAAAATGAACATGGATGAAGGATTAATGACCTTCCTTTATAAACATGCTTAGTCTTCTTAAGCATTTACCTCCATCATTAGTTGGAGTCAATCCTTCATCATCCTCCCCTCCTTGGAGAGAATTTGACCACAAATTCTTTAAGCCTTTGTAGATGGATCTTGACTTGATTTGGGGAAGGATTTGCGCCTCCGTTTTATGAGCTCTTGTTCCATCCTTTCTAAGGGTATTACCCGTAGCTTTGGTTAGGCCATCTTTATTTACTAGACTACTCTTCCTTTCTTGTTTGTGCTTTGGGCCTTCCTTTTTGCCTTGGGAAGAGAAGGAAGAGTGATGCACATCTTGCTTTGGAAGAATTTTTTTGTAGGCAAGTAACACCTTGGTGAAAGCTTGCCCCTTTTCTTTTTCTTCTTTATCTTTTCTTATTATATTTCTATC
>Ga0214544_1001352_pt1 | contig 50528 bp, 27 predicted proteins | sample CNSS3metaG_FD_160074 | JGI IMG/M metagenome (GOLD analysis project Ga0214544, IMG submission 160074) | Root nodule microbial communities from cowpea collected in UCLA plant growth center, Los Angeles, California, USA - CNSS3 | ecosystem: Host-associated > Plants > Roots > Nodule | place: USA...
TATCTCTTCATTAATGTAGGTAATGATGAATTTGAAAGAAAAATCAAAATAGCACATGGCTTATGACTTGCTTTTATATATATATATATATATATATATATATATATATATATATATATATATATATATATATATATATATATATATATATGAAATGAAGTCACGTGAAAGTGAAAGTGAAAGAAAGGAGAAAGAAGGAGAAAGAAAAAGAGAAAGAGAAAGAAGAGAGAGAAAGAGAAAGAGAAAGAAGAAAGGGAAAGAGAAAAATAGGGAAAGAAAGTTTAGAGCAAAGATTCAAAGAGATCTTAGTTCTCTTCAAATATTATTAGTGTGTCCTTCAATCAATAAGGTAAGGGGGAGTGAGGTTAAGCTCTTTTTATATTAATCTTGATAAACTCATGGGTTTTGTATTAATCTTTTATTTATTTTGACTCATATATTATTCTATTTACTTTCATTTAACTTATTTTCATTTATTATCCTCTTATATTTATTTTATTTAATCTCCAATTATGCATTGATCCTGTTTATTTATTTATTTTATTTAATCTCCAATTATGCACTGATCCTGTTTATTTATTTTATTTAATTTATCTCAAGTTATGCACCGATCCTATTTATTTATTTTTATTTTATTGATCTCCAGTTATGCACTGATCCTATTTATTTATTTTATTTAATCTCCAATTATGCATTGATCCTATTTATTTATTTTATTAATTAATCTCTAGTTATGTACTGATCCTATTTATTTTATTTTATTTTATTTATCTCCAGTTATGCACTGGTCCTAGTTATTTATTTTATTTAATTTATCTACAGTTATGCACTGGTCCTATTTATTTATTTAATTTAATTTATCTTCAGTTACGCACTGGTCCTATTTATTTAGTTTAGTTTATTTTATTTATCTCCAGTTATGTACTGGTCCTGTTTGTTTACTTCATTTAATTTATCTTCAGTTACGCACTTGTCCTGTTTATTTATCTCATTTAATATATCTCCCGTTACGCACTGGTCCTGATTAATTTATATTTTTATTATTATATTTATTTATAACGTTTCAATCCTTATCTTATTATTTATTTAAAGTTCTTGTTTTGATTCTTATTTTATCATTATTTTATAATAATAAATAAATAAATGTAAAGTAAAAATAAATATTATTTTATTCAATGAGCTTGGATAGAAGAAAATTACATGTACATTTTATTTTATTTTATATTCTTTTTGTACAGTTTATACAATGACATGATTTGATAGTCATCACATTTTATGACCTTTGAAAATATCCAAGAGTACGTCTTAAGTCTGGTTTCAATAAGTTGAGATTAAACCAGTGTCAAAGTGTTTGTATTTGGGAAGTCACAGTTTGGTACACTGTGAGATGAAAGGCAGGGACCATGGTGGGGTCTAAGGAAGTTTTACCAAGTAGGTGAATATCTGGATAGTTCAGAATAGCGCACTGGACTAGGATATTTATAGGCCAAACTTGGGACTATCCGATACCTGCTCGGCATCACCAAGATTAGGTAGTGAGTATATATCTCTTTTGTGGACCGATAAATGGCTAATATTCTCGAGAAAGAAATAATTATGATTGTACCAATGTTTTATGAGAAATACTCAACTACCTAATCACTTCCTAAAGTAACTTTTGATGTTCATATTGGATCATCAGAAGTGGAATATGGATCCATATGTCTGGTAAAACAAGATCAAGTTTTGTGATTGTAGGTACAAATCTAGGCCCCCGGTGTCTGCATTGTTTGTTGAGTTTATTAAGATTGATATTTAAGGCTTATAAAGACCTCACACCTTTCATATTTTTCTTTCATATGTACTTGTTGCATGAGCAGAAAAGGAACCTGCTCAGTGAGAGTTGTTCGGGATATTATTGGTGGATCTTCTAAAGATTGACTCATGGATAACTTCTATTAATATCTTTTGGAGATATTAAAAATATAGATAATCTTATATTCTGATGTAGAACTCTTAATATTATACATATTTTGTAATATTTCATGAACAATTACAGAGATGTAAACTATATATATATATATATATATATATATATATATATATAAAGTTATGTTATTATTAATGTTCTCTCAAGGAAAAATCTTATGGTAAAAAAAAATTGTATCTTTTTATCAAATAATAATAATTTAATATAGTATTCGGGGCATCACACCATCATTCATTTGATAGCTTCTACCTTTGTTATACAACTATAAGTGTTTGTGGCAGAACTTCTAAAAGCTCTCATTAAACCACAAGTAATAGTCGTATCATAATCTCAACTTTAACTACCTAGCATGATCAACCTTCTACATTCCAACTAAATACAATCAACCCGCCACTTCCATTGCAACAACAATTTCAAAATCTTTCTAGTTCTTTGTTAGTAACAAAAAAGGATAAGAAAGTTAAAACTTGTTGAACATTTATTTTGTATCAGACACTATGTTGTTTGATGTGCATTAAACACATACATGGTCTTATCTTTACTAGGCTACTCACTATATTCACTCTGTTCTTTTTTTTTCTAATACTCTGATAGAAACTCTATTTCATCTTTATATATGATATTTAACAATTAATTCATATTAAAATATATAAAAACAAACATTTGACACATATGTTAAGGGTAGTAGAATGGGCTAGTCTGGCCCGTTTTGGCCCGACCTGCTCGTGGCACGCCAAAAACGGGTCAGCCCGCCACTAGCGAACAGGTTGGATATTGCAACCCGTCCCATCTTAGGGCGAGCTGGTGGGCTGACGGGCTGGCCTGTCACTTTTTTTTATTTTAAATTTTTTTAAATTTTTTAGTTTTATTTTAACTTTTTTAAAATTTTTGTTTGTAAAACTTTTTTAAATTTATAAATTTATTTATATAATATAAAAATTTATTATTTTTAATTATTTTTAATTTTAAACATAAAATAATAATAAAAAAAGGGTTGGCAGGGTAGGCGGGTCAGCCTACAACGGGTTGACGGTTTGGAAACTCTAACCCAGCCCGCCCTTTTCTTGGCGGGCTGGTGGGCATGGCCCGCTTTGACATCCCTAGATATGTTCTACTTCACATATACCTTGGTATACCCTTTAATACATGATTTACTTATTTTGATATCTTGATGAATGATCTAATACTTGTTATTAGATATTCTTATTTAGGTTTAAATACTCTTTTTGTCCCTATTTATGTTGTATTTGTTCAATTTGGACATCTTTTTTATTGGGTGTTCTACTAGATCATATTTTTTCGTTAATTTGGTCCTTATTGCTAACAATGTAAATAATTAGTGTCTATAAACAATGAATGACACACGTAGTTCCTAGTTTTTTCTCAACTAACTATTGTTGGATTACATAACACTTTTGATTATGAAATGTCAGTGTCATGTGTCGATTCATTGTGGTGTTATTTCTTTTTGTTTAATTTAGTCCTTATATTCGTTATTTTTGTTTAATTAAGTCTCATTTTTTGTTAAAATGGAGCAATTTTGTCATTTATGAATGGAGACCAAATTTAATTTTTATATAAATATTATACTAATATTTTAATTAAAATTGACATTTTTATTAATTATTTCTTAAATTCAATTATAAATTATTAGATTTAATTATAATTTTTAGATTCAATTATTAAATAAGATATAATTATTTAAAATATTATTAGAATATAATTATTAAATTTTTTTCTTCTAACAATTACATTCTAAGTATATTAATATTTATAAAATTGACATTTAAAAATATTAGAAATATTTTATAAAAAAATACTAATATTTCTAAAATTTACATTGAAAAACATTACAAATATTAGAAATATTTTATAAAAATATACTAATATATTTAAAATTTACATTTAAATCTAAAACATTTTATATTTTAATATCCAAAACATAATAGAAATATTAAATCCTTCAAACTTAAATGTCAATTTTAGAAATATAGTATATTTTTATAAAACATTTAATAATTGTATTCTAATAGTATATTAAATAATTATTTTCTATTTATTAATTCAATCTAAGAATTATATTCCATCTATAATTAAATCTAATAATTTATAGTTGAATTTTAAAAATAATTAATAAAAATGTCAATTTTAATAAAAATAATAGTATAATTTTTATTTAAAAATTAAATTTAATCTCAATTTGGAAAGGACAAAATTTTCCATTTTCACACAAATTGAGACTGAATTGAATAAAAATGACATATATAGGGACTAAATTGAATACAAGGAAATGACACAATCATGAACTGACACGCGACGCTAATATTGACATATTGCACGATGTTGACTATTGATGAGTGCGTATTTTTGCCCTAATTTAATGTTTAATTCTGGGTATTTAATTGAATTTGTGTGCTTAAAGATTGATTTAATTGTGATTTCCTATAATTGGGTTTATTAAGCATGAGATACAAAAACATGTTAAAAATAGCTTTTTAGTTGCATAAATGTTCTTTAAATATTTTGAGGTGTGTTAGTGCAGCTGCAGCTAAGTTGAGCTCATGGAGGTGTGGAAATAAATTGATTAAAGTTTCATGACACCTTAAGGATAAATCCAAGAATAAGAAATTATCAAAAGCACAAAAATCTAAGTCAAGCATTGCATGAAGACAGCAAGAAAAGCTTGAAAAAGTGAAGAAGTTTGGCTAAACCAAGAAGAGAGGAACAAAAAGATTGGACCTTGTAGTTTTCTTTATCTTTATGTTAGAAGATAATTTGGGAAAAATATATCTTCAGATATTTTATTTGATATTTTTAAATAATTATCTTATTTAATTATATCATAAAATATTAAAAGATAATAACTACCAAATCTTTTTAAATATGACAAGATCTTCTTGAATCTTTTTAGTTCCACAACAAACAAATATATCTTGAAGATATTAGATTATTTAGAAGATAATTTAAGGAGATTGCAAAGGGTTGATTTGGAAAATTAATACAAATACTAATTGGTGATAATTTATCATATATCTTTAATTAATTAATTAATTTAATTATATTAGATATTGATATTATCAACCAATTATATTTGTCAAATAGTCTACATCTCTCCAAATATTTTTAAATATTTATCTTTATCTTTATTTTAAAAGATATTTGAGAGATTTTAGAACCAAAAAAGCCCAGTCCAATTCCTATATAAAGAGACCAACTGAGAAGCAGAAAGGACAAACTCGGGACTTCGGAGTTCAGGAACCCTTTAGGGGGGCCTAATTTTGTTTCCTTTCTCTCTCTATTCTTCTTCTATTTTTATTTTGCATTCATGGAGTTCTAAACTTCTTGGGTTGATTCTATTGTAATTTCATTATGGATTCCGAGGTTAGAATGAAATAATTTCTTTGTTCATTCTATTATTGTTGAGGTTTTAATGTTGATCATATGAGTCAAGGGTTTTTTTTTTAAAAATTTAATTAAGACTTTACTTTGATTTTATTTATAAACTTTCATGTGATTGAATGGGCTTTTACCAATAATTAAGACTTTACTTTTATTAAAGGTATTTACTCTAACTAAAATTAATTGAGACTTTACTTTGATTAATTAAGTTTTTTATTTGATGAGGAGATAAAAGAATAGACATGATTAGGCATAGTAAAATTTGATTGAGACTGTACTTTGGTTGAATTTACTGTCGATAATCTAAAAGTTTCCACTTTTAATTGAGATTGTACTTTGGTTAAAAGTGAGAACGCCAACAAATTAATTGAGACTTTACATTGATTAATTTGTAAATCTACAACAATAATTAATTGAGCAATAATCTTTAGATAGCCGATGATGGATCTATTTTGAAAAAGCAGTGGAATCGACCTATTGTTCTTTATTATTGTTTCTATCTTATTTTATCTTTTTATCTTTATCTCTCATATTTTCATTTGACTAACTTTTTTGTATAGATTTTATAAGAACTAACTTGTTAAAAATCAATTTCGTGTTCGTTGGGAGACGACTTAAGGTTAACTTAACCCATACTAGTTTTTTGGCTACTTTCTTAACAATACTGAAATTGTTATAGATAAGTAGTATTAATTTGATCGCTTGACGACAACGTTATCAAATTTGACGTCGTTGCCGGAGAACACGGTTAGAATTTTTATCATTTTAGTTCTTTTTTTTCTTTTAATTTTATTTTTTGTTTATCACTAACATTTTTTTTATCTCAAATTTTTGTTTTCTAACATTTATTTTATTTTCTTTAGTTATTTTTTTTAGTTACTTTATTTTTTTAAGCATAATTTTTGTTTGATGATTTTTGTTGGGAAATTTGTGAAACTAGTTGGGAAACACTTTGGCTAAGGAAAGACAAGGTACTTAAGTTATCCATTGAGACACACCTCTCTTTCCTGGAAGTCTATTCAACAAGCTTTCAACTTATTTCTTTTCAGAAAACCTCTTTCAAAAATGAAAAATAATTTTTCATATGAAAATAATCAACAATGTGATTTTCAAGTAAACTATAATTATTATCCACAGCAACCACATGATCCATATGATTATCAGCAGCAAATTGTCACACGTACTTTTGCAACTGATTTAAGTAGGCTAACTATACGTCAACTAAACGATCTATATCCTAGATCATCTTTTTTGGAATATGAGCAACAATCCTACCATGAGCAACAACCATATTCTGTGTGTCCACTCCAACCATCATATGTTCCATTTGGTTCTCAACAACAACAACATGCACCATCACAACAAGTTGCAGCAATCAATGGACCATCCTATAAGGAAGTTGTGTTATTAATGGATGGACTGAGAGAGAAATTAGACACCATAGATGAAAGGCTGCGAGCTGATCAACGATGCAAAGATATTGAGCAAAAATGGTATGGAAATGATAAAGTATTGTATGACATGATGGAGGATGCAAGTAACAACAACTTTGTAGAATTACTTTGTACTGTTAATAACACCCTCCAATGTCATTCGAGATTTGCTAAAATCCCATAATTTAGAGCACTTCGTCAAGAAATAGAAGATATGCTTCTAAAGTTGGCCATTGGAGTTGAACAAATGTTAGAAGATTTAAGTCAGCTAATGAAAGACAAAGCTATAGAGGCCACCTTAGAAAAACTTATGAAGACGATAGTTGAGCAAAGGGATGAAATGATAATTTTAAGGAGCATGAATCAAAGGATGGAACAATTGAGCACTGATGTGAATGAGTACACGATTCAAATGTTAGATCAACCAACACCAGAATCACCTCACATTGATATATCTACTGATAGATATAATGATGCTCATAATAATATGTCTACTGATGGACATATCAATTTTGCTAAAGATGTTGCTGATAAAGAAATTGAAGATTCTCACACATACATATCTACTGATGGATATGTTGATGATGCTCAATGTGAATATAAAGTGTTATCTATTGATGATAATATGAGTATAGATGATCTTTTTGAGGAGCAAAGTGTTGCGGACAATACAATGGAGGAACCAAGTGCAGTTGAAGAGCCAACGATATTCGAAGATGCAGCTGAAGTGTAAGACCCGGGAAAAATTAATTAATTAATTAATAAATACGGGTAGAAGGCGCCTTTATGGCATTATTTGTGGCTTAATGTGATGTGGAAAAGTGCTAGCTCATGTGGTTGAGAGTACTTTGATTATGTGAGAGGACTTGGGTTTGAGTCCTATGTATGTCAATTATGTGTGGCTATTTATTTATTACCTTTTTGTAATATGTATGAGTATGGGATTGATGATGTAAGCTGTTTTTGATTGGAGGGTATAATCAAATGTGATTTGGCATAGTGGTTGTGCTTTGGCCTTAGGAGTGGAAGGTCATGGGTTCAAACCTTGGTGGGTAAAGCATAAGCTTTATTTTTGCTAATTATTAGATGTGGTGTGAATGTGAAGGGGTAAAGAAAACCTAGCAGAAGGGTAACCAATAGGTGCTGAAAAATCACTTACTAAGGAACTTGAATAGCCATTAAGCCCACACTAAAGCCAATCCCATTTTATTTTTATAACCCATTTTAAAGGCACCTATAAAAGCAAAAATTTATGTAAAGGTAAGGGTTTTGGCAATTGTGGTGGACTGCTGGAGTGAGAAGCACGAATTGGAGAGTGTGAGAAGAGTTGAGAGTGTGCAAGGGCTGGACGAAGAGGGAGAGCACGAATCTAGAATTCCTCATCTCAAACTTTAATCCAATAATCCAAGTTAGGGGAGTTGTATTTTAAGTGTGTGAATTTTATGATGTGAATTGTGGTTCTGTGTTATTGCTGTCTCGATTGGAATATGATTGTGGTGAAATTATGCATGTATAATCTGAATACTGAATGGGCAGAATGGTTATGGGTTAATGAAACTTTTATGCTTTGAGTGTTGCGTGCCAAGAAAATAAGGGTTTTGGGTAATGAAAAATGTGGATTGTGCTTTAACTGGATTATTGGGATTATTTTGGGTTTGTATTATTGCACATGTTTGGGTGTATGATTTTCCATTTGTTGGTATGAATTGGAGTGTGGTTTGGCATGATTTTGGATGGTTGGTGTGCGTAAACAGAGGGAAACTCTGCAAGTCTCGCCCAAGCGAGGTTATCTCGTCTAAGTGAGAGTTGCAGAACCTCGTTTTTGGCCTTGCATCGCGCTTCTCGCCTAGGCGAACGGGTTCTGGTTTTGAGCGACAGACACTCTTGCTTAGGCGAGAGTGGCTCGCCTAAGCGAGATCGCAAGGAAGGCTGCTCATGTTGAGCGCGACTTCTCGATCAGGCGAGGGTTTTAGTGTATTGAGCGAGTTTGGTCTCGCTCAGGCGAGACGACCTCGCCTAAGCGAGATATCGTGGTCATGTGTGATGCTTTTGGGTGATTCGTAGCTCAGGCGAGACTGTTTTGGACGTTTGGGTGAGAGATGATCTCGCCTAGGCGAGGGGATCTCGCCTAAGCGAGATAACGTGCTGTGGTCACTGTTTTAAGCTCGCTCAGGCGAGGTAAGCTAGCCTAAGCGAAACTGAGGGCTTAGCTTGGGCGAGAGGTCCCTAGCTTAAGCGAGTTTATGCAAGTTACTATGTTTCATGTGGTTGTGAGTATGTGTTCTGGTTGTTTATCATAAGGATGGATTGTATATGCATGTGGTGTGATGTTTGGGCTTGAAGGACTAAGTCCATTAGGGGGTCTGGGATGTGCTCGGTGGTTGGACACATGATGGGTATGGAACTGGTTGAGTTCCCGTCGGCTACTATTGGGCGAGGAGTCCATAGTATGGTGATTGCGTGTATGCCAGGGTCCAAGTGAGAGACTTGGATGTTTTACTATAGACGAGGAGTCTGTAGCGCAGGACTATGAGCGGGATAGGCTCATAGGGTTGGACCACGAAAGAGTTAGTTTCGTGGGAGCATAGGGAAGTCCCAAGACTTAGTTCATGCATATGACTCATGAACGACTATGAGGTCATGGTTGGGTGATTTGGAAATTATGAGTTTGTACTTATATTATTTTGGGTGGGGAAGCATATTTATTTCACATATATCTGTTTATGTTTTATTGTGCATAGCTCACTCTATCTGTGTGTGTATGGTGATGATTGGATAATTTGTTATCCGGGAGCAGATGATGTGACAGGTGAGTCAGGAGCTGCTTAGAGACGGAGAGCATGGGCCACTTGGGATTTTGAAAGAAACTTTACTGTTTTGTTTTTGATGTAAATATTTTCCATGTTAAATTTTAATATCATTTGTAAATAATGCTTTGGTACATTCGGATTATGTATGGTACTAATTATGGTTTTAAATTTCCCGCATTTTTGGGAAATAGTTATAATTAATGTGGTATTTATTTTAATTGGAAAACTTATTTATTTAAAATAAGTAATATTCCTTAGGAATGTTACATGAAGCATCAACTATTGCAACTGACTTGCTGAATGATGAAGCAGCAGATTCAACTACTTCAAGTGCAGATTTTTGCTCACAAGGTGAGATTATAAGGATTACTGATGATCCTATTAACCATCTGAATGCACCTAATGATGCTCAAATTAAGTTGAAGCCACACACTCCACACATCAAGTTTGTTGATGTGAATGATGCAAATAAGTTTTCAGTGGTGATTTTTGTTGACTTGACTGCGGAGAAAGAGGAAAGGTTGCTTCAAAAAGAAAAGAGGTTAGATTTATATTCTTTTGGAAACATTGTTGATAAAAATGTTAAATTGTATACATGTTTGTTTTTTGTTCTTGTTTTTAATTTTAAAAATATTAAAAAAATTTCAAAAATATGTGTTTTTGTTTTCTTTAATAAAATTGTACAAGCTGACTTGTACTTAAAAAATTTAAAGAAAATAAATTTTGACATATGGCCAGATTGAGCCAAAAGTCATAAATTTTTCGTCTTCTCCCCAAAATAAGTCTATCAAGGACAATTTTTGAAATAAGTGTGGGGGAGACAAACTGTAGGTAGGATTTTTCTTTTTTCTGTTTTTCAATTTTTTTTGTTTTTCTTTTCATTTAAAAAGAAAAAACTGTGATTTCTTTTTGAGAAAATTGTGAAAGTATTAACTTTTTACTAAATGAAACTTTTAAACAATATGTCTCATAAGAAATCCACCAAAAATATTTCCCCGTTTTCAATAAAACATATTGATATTGGATTTTTAGGATTTGATTCAATAATTGGGATGATCATAATTCTGGAAAAGTAAAAGTCATGTTGATATGAGTGGTTTGTTTCTATGAATTGCTAATTGAGTTGATTTGAGAATTTCTTGATTAAATCTTTTGTGAAAGAGTTTGACCTTGTGAGTCTTGAGCCTTAATGTAAAGGATGGAAAGCCATGTGCCATTCCTATTTTTTCTTGAGTGACTTGCTCATGTTTGTTTATACTCAAATATTTAGCTTGATTCTTTTGTTTTGCAACTTAGGTGAATATGCATGATTTGATATGACTGAGGCATTTCTTGTTTTCAGCTACTTGACCAAATAAGCCCACCTTGATATTAATCCATTGGTAGCCCCTTAGAGCTTTAAGCCTATTTTTCTTGTTTTAAGCCCATTGTAAACCCTTAAAAAGAAAAAGACCATGTTATTCCTTATCTTAGGAAGAAAGAAAGGAGCTAGTGGATTATGATAGGATTGGTTGAGGAATAAAGTGTGTGGGTGAGTACCTCACCCACAAATTAATAAAAATGGCAAAAGGAAAAATTGTTGATGAAAAAGTGTTGAAATGAAAAAAATAATTGCTTTCTAAAAAAAGAGAGAGCAACAAAGAAATTAACGAAAAATAGTTGCTTTTGAAATTATGCTCCATTATTCTTCCAACATTACTATTTCAAAAACCCAGAAATTCTAAAAGTTTTCCTACCTTTGCCTTGGTCCCATCATAACATGTGAAAAGTCCTCATGATCTTTGAATGCATATTTTCTAAAAGTTTGTGAATATCAGAGTCTTGTTAAGTATTAGGAGTGTTTACTTGCATGGGTATTTTGAGTGAAAACACAAGCCAAAACACTTGAGTGAATTTTGGTGAGAAAATACACATTTAACTTGAGTGTTTTCTTTCATAATTGATTGTCTTGTGAATTCAAAAGATTAACTCATGTGTGAAAAATAGAATCTTTCCGTTTGTTTATGCATGGTAACTTGATTTCTAGAATATTGATTTGTCTCAAGTAAGCTTCATTCCTTTGATCCACTATTGATGTGAAATAAAATACCTCAGAACAAGTTTTGAAATTGCTCAATTTTTCCCAGGAGTGCAAAAGGATAAGTGTATGGTTATAATAAAAAACATAATTAATCACAGTAAAGTCTCAATTAATTTTAGTTAGAGTAAATACCTTTAATCAAAGTAAAGTTTTCATTATTGGTAAAAACTCATTCAATCACATGAAAGTTTCTAAATAAAATCAAAGTAAACTCTCAATTAAATTTAAAAAAACCCTTGACTAATATGATCAACATGCACTACCAGAAAAACGTGAAATACCAACGGAGTAATTCCGACGGATTAAGATCCGTCGGTAACTGATCATTACCGAAGGAATTACCGATGGATGCATATGTTGAAATTACTGATAGACAACATCCGTCGGTAACGTACAGGATAAAATTGTTGTGTGTGTTTATCGACGGATTTACTGACGGATGTTCACCTGTTAATTTACCGACGGATCTTGGCAGTCGGTAATGTCTATTTTTTTATACGTCGATGGATATACTGACGGATCTGCGTCGTTGGTAATGTTTTCGATGAAATTAGAATTAAGAATTGGATTCCCTCTACACTTTCATTTCCAATTTCGTCTCAGCTTTTTCTCTCTTCTCTCGCGCCCACGAACCGAAAGCCACCCACTGCCAATCAACCACTGTGCCATCCCTACTCCCCAATGAGATCGATTGGAGCCATGGGTGCCTTCCACCGTCATCTGCCTTCCACCGTCGCTTGAGTCTCGTTGCGGAATCTTGCCGTCGTGGGTAGTGGAAGTTCGAGTGTTGTCGTGGAGGGATGCTGCCATGGGTAGTGGAAGCACTGACCGTCGAGGAGGAACCCTTCCGCTGTCATTGTCGTGGGTAATGGAAGCACCGGTCGGAGGAGGAGCCATTCCGTTGTCACTGTCAAACCGTCGAGGACGAGATGTACGACTTGCTTCAATTGACAATGAAATGGTTCAATTTCTCTCTACAATGCTATCTTGGTTTGAATTAATTGGTGTGTTGGTTTGAATTAATCGGTGTGTTGGTATGAATTGATTGTTGTGTTGGTATGAGATTGTTGTGTTGGTATGAATTGGTATGAATTGATTGTTGTATGAAGAAATTATTGTGAACCGTATCAAGAATTAAATTAATTGGTGTGTTGTTATGAATTGATTGTTGTGTTTGTATAAATTGAGTAATTATAGATAGAAGTGCATTTCCACCGAGAAGAACCAAAGCCATTGATTTGCCCATTTTCATAAATTGTGAGTTTGTTTACGTTTGAGATTAAAATTAAAGAGGATCTATCTTCAACTTTCACACTTTTTTTCCCATTCATCCCTCTCAGGTGCAACTATTTGCCCTTGAAGCTTCAAAAAAAGAGGACAAGATAATTGAAGAAATTATTATTATTGAATGTATTTGACCAAAATTTCCTTTGAAAATCTAATGCAATTCCATCCAACATTCCAATTCAATACTAGTGTTTAAGCTGGAAAAAATTATGTAAAAGATGTCCTAAAAATAAATTTTGAGTAACTAGGGCATGCTATACCTTAATATGAATTTTTGTGGCCTTGCAAGGACCATTGAGGTTTATGTTCTTCACTTTGAATACTCCATTTCTTGGTATAACTAGATTTGATATGCCTTATGATCCACATGTGAGTGTTTCTCTACCTCAACACAAGTTCCATTTAATGCCTCTTTGAGTCTCCAATAGCTAGTACAAGCTTTAGGGTTGAATATGAAAAAGTCAACTCATGGTCAACTTACCAAATTTTCAGCCAATTGAGTACATCTTTTGCCATTGTTTCTGTAAGTTTTGTTTGCCCTTGGTTCACTATTTCTGCATCAAAATATGCCACACAAGTTAGTCACTCTAATTCAAAGAAAAAAACATAACCTAAGTTCTTTAACTAGACTAGTTATGCATAAAGTAATTCACACAAGTTAGCTTCCACAGATCAATTTTCGTTGTCCATGTTATTCCTACCTTTTAGCTTAGTTTTCATCATTCTTATACTAATTAAATGGTGTTTGCATCATTGCTTAACATTTTCTTTGCTGATTTGGGATGTCTTAGCTCATTTTGACCATTTCTAGTTCATTTTTTGGGTTTTTACTAGGCAAATTCGAATTAGCTTGTTAATTATGAGTTCTCATCTGTTCTCAACCTTTCTTTTGATAATTGGAAGTTGTCCAAGTAGTTCTATAAGAGTTATGTGCACTAGTTTACTTAATTTCTAAATTTTTGGAGTTTTAGCATAGTTTAGTGGTAGTTTTAGGTCTTAGGTAGCTAGATTTTGAGTTGTAGTCAGTTTTAGCAGTTTGAACTGTTTTCTATTCATATTTTGCCATTAGAAACATGTTAGGATAGTTAGATTAGACTTCCATAGGTTAGCTTAGTACATGCATACACAAAAGGGTCAATTTTATAGACTAGTCTTGGTTTTAGGTAGTGATTTTTGGTAAATCATTTAGGAAATAGTTTGTGACTTAGGATTAATCCATTCGTGGAGTCCATGTCCTTACCGACGGATACGTTCGTCAGTAATTCCCGACGGATTGTTCCCTCGGTAATTACCGACGAATGTATCCATCGGTAATGACATGGACTCAGGAATGGATTTACCGACGAATAAGTCTGTTGGTAATTACCGACGCCCTTATCCGTCGGTAATAACCGGCGGACAGGACGATGGATGTTTCCGTCGATAATTATCGGTGAATTTCAACAATCCGTCGGTAAATGATTACCGACGAGCGGTTTACCCACGGATATTTTGCTGTCGAAAGTTTGTCGGTAAAACATCATTACCGACGGATTATAGCTATTACCGACGGATTCTGACCATTGGTAATTAACGTTTTTCTGGTAGTGATGCATATAGATTTAAAATCATTACTTCTTACGTGATTCAAAGATAAAAGACATAGATGAATTAAAACCTCAACAATAATAAAATGAAAAAAGAAATTATTTCATTCTAACCTCAGAATCCATAATGAAATTACAATGGAATCAACCCAAGAAGTTTAGAACTCCATGAATGCAAAATAAAAATAAAAGAAGAATAGAGAGAGAAAGGAAACGAAATTAGGCTCCCCCTAAAGGGTTCCTGAACTCCAAAGTCCCGAGCTTGTCATTTCTGTTTCTCCCTTGGTCTCTTTATATAGGAATTGGACTAGGCTTTTCTGGTTCTAAAATCTCTCAAATATCTTTTAAAATAAAGATAAAGATAAATATTTAAAAATATTCGGAGAGATATAGACTATTTGACAAATATAATTGGTTGATAATATCAATATCTAATATAATTAAATGTTGATTGCACATGATTTTTTTAAAATTAAATAAAAAATAGAAAACATAGGAAAATTAAAAAATTATTAAAACTCAAACAAACCAAGAACGAACATGTGGCATGTATTGTTCACATACGTTAACTATTTAAATACTATTAGCCAAAAGGAGCAAATTGACTAAAATTGACGAAAATTAGGACGTAACGGAATGCCCAACAAAAAATATGACTGAATTGAACAAACGCGACGAAAATGGAGACCAAAAGAGTATTTAAGTCTCTTATCTATTATATAGTCCATTTGAAAATTTAAATATATTTTAAAGTTAAATATGTTTTTATTCCCTTAAATTTCCAGCAAAATTGGATTTCGTGTTTGTCCAAAACATTAAATAATTTGTTGATGTGCTTGTAGTCACCCTGATATGGATGTAACTTTTCTAGCAAGTGCATTGGGTCAACAGTATTACAACAATGTCGTATCCACAAGGATTCGGTAATTAAATCAATAGTCTATAATCTTCTCGAGTTTGGCAATGGAATAGTAACAAGGTTTGGTTTTAGTTCATTAACATAAAAAGAGATTAAAACAAATAGTGAGAGAGGTGATGTTGATTAAGGTGTTGGAATTGAACTTGACTCCTTAACTTCATTGTATTACCTTTAATTATCTATAAATTATGTTTTTTATTTCTAATGTTCTGGAAGTATGCTTTACTTGTAGATCTAACCTCGTGTCCGAGAATTAGAACTTAAGGGTGTTAGACGCTAGATTTCCCAATCTAGGTAGAGGAACCCTTGCTTTGAGAACAAGACTCTTTAAACCAACTAAACCCATATATCCATGTCTGGTATATGCCAAGGATTGGGAGGTTTGATCGGATATAAACATTATACCATATGTCTTTACATCTAGTGTTGATGAGGTATGGTGATTGGCCAAATCACCATGGAGTGCAACACCAATCAAGTAACCAACACATAAAAACAAAAACATAATACATACATAATCAAGTGCAGTGCAGTACAGAGAGAGTTTAGAAGTTACATTCAATCCTAACTAGGAAGGATTTAGCTACTCATGATGATGAACACAATAAGAACTTGGAGTAGCTTTCCTCCTTCCATAACTTTACAAAGATTTACGATAAGAACTAAAACTATCTAAGAGTTTCTCTCTCTAAATCTAATGTACAAAACCAACATAATAGTTCCAGGGACATGCCTTGTATTTATAGAATTTTAGGTATTGCTCTAGCTTCCATCTTTGAAGTTTAGCCATGGAGGTTTCCTTCATGAGTGGGTTTCTTCCCAAGCTTAGGCAATCAACTGTGGAGGTCAGCAATGGAGGTTTTCTTGCCATGGAGGTTTTCCTTTGATGCTCAGCTTCAAATCTAGAGCTTAATGTTTCCTTGCAGTGAAGGTTTCTTAGAATGTGGTTCAACGCCAAATTTTGTTGCTCAACCGCAAGCTTAAAATTTGCTTTTCTTAGTTCATCTTTCTGGCTTGAGTTGCAACTTTTGGGACTTAGTACCAACTTCAAAATTTCCTTCATTTTACCTGCAAAAATAGCATAAATGTATTAAATTCCACTTTTTATAATTTTTCATCACCACATTTTGTATTTCTGTGCAATTAGAGTAATTTTAATGATTTTTACATTGATTTAATGTAAAATAAATGTCTAAATGATATGCAATTTAATTAATATTACTATACACTTATTAGTGGTTAACGACATTGCCATATCTATGTCCACATTAGTATGGGTTGACACATGACAATATTATTTGTCACATGAGCAAATCTTTAATGTCGTTTAATTTCGAAGATTACATATATTTATTAATCAGGTTTAAGGATGAAAATAATTCTAAGTTTGAGACGAGGACAAAATTCAATTTCATATGGAAATTAAGAAATTAAAAACACATCTAAACTTATTTTCTATAAAAGAAATGGGAGAATTTATTAAAGCTTGAAGAATTCAATAAATTTTAGAAGCATTAAATTAAGCTTAAGTTTTTGGTTGTTGTCATGTAACGTTTATATTATGATGTGGAGATATAGGACTTACACAAGGGCATCAAAGATCACGTATAAAAGCCATCATGATCTAATCGAAAACTTAAATGATGTATCTTATAATTTGAAAATTTTAGACAATTCTTCATTTGATGTCTCTAAGCATGATTATCTTATATTATTGTTTAAAACAAGGGTTTTAGTAAGTGGCAAAAATTAAGGACAATTAAATAAAATGGGACCAAAATTACAATTGAAAAGAAAGAAAGAAAGAAAGAGAATAAAGCCAAATAAATGTAGAGCACAGGGGGAAAAAATGTTAGCAATAAAAGATGAACAAGTGGAATCCATAAGCAGGAAATAGAATATCCTAATTAATTGACTGGACAGAAATAGTAATCCAACTAATTAAGGAGAAGAAAACAAAAAGAGACAAACACTAAGAAGTATCATCATTATGTTTTCCCCTCAATGAAACATAGATGCTGCTACCTAGACCCTATTCCCACAACTCAACGTTTCCCACACACAACAGAACAAGGGACCTTTTCTTTCCAATTTCAGGACCACATTGGTCACCAAAAAATAATTCCAACAACAGAACTCAACAACAATGCATGTTTTTCCAATCCAATGAAGTTACAAATTTATGGACGGCAAAATTCACCATGTACATTTTTCTTATTTCTATTCGATGTGGGAGTTACTTGTAATACTCTTTGATTTGATGGACATAGTTTATGAATGACTCTGAGAAGGTGTAAAATCTGTGATTGGACAAAAAAACACAACTTGCAATGGAAAAGGATAAAAAGGAAGAAGGGTACAAGTAGCAGAGTAATTCAGTGGCATCCAAATATAACAAAAGGAAGGTATAGACAAGAGAAGCACTAAAAACTTGTCCAATAGCTTGGTACTAAAGATTCTAAGTAACATCAGCAGCAACAGCAGTGGTGCAGTGGTGGTTGTGCAGCATTGCATCAGAATGTTAGTAGCAGTCTTTCATTGTTTCCATTTGTTGTTCTTCCAATAGCTTGGCCTACAAAGGAGGGCCCAAGAAGAGTCCCTAGACCCTACATGGTTCATCAGTAGCACAAAATGAATGAATCTTCACGTGTCACATGGACCAACAAATGCCCCACCACTGTCATATCTCCCTCTTGAATGTATTAATACAACCCCGCAAGTCCTTCTCATTCAATTTAATAACACCGATACTCGATGTTTACACTCCGACAGTAATGGATTCACCACCACCAACATCACCACCACCCCAACATAGTGAGGTAGATAGAAGCATCAGCCTTGCAGACCCAAAAACAAAAGCAAGGACCTTTTTTTCTCTCTCTCTCTCTCTTTTTATTTCACTTCCATAAATGGGAAAAAAAATAGAGCATACTTAAATTGGTTAATGATCATAAAATTTGAAACATGTCTGTCCTTAATGGAAAGATGAGGTTGTGGTTGGAACTGTTTGGAAAAGTGGCAAGATTTGTGAGATCTCTCTTTGTTGTCACTTTTCCTCTTCAAGTTGGGTTAACTATGATGGCTTCGGTTTCTCTTTTGAACAAACTAGCTCAAAAGGAATCCTCCCAAGTAAACCAGTCTTCATACGGATTCTCATAACGCAAAGGTTGACTCAGCCACCTACAAACTTCTATAAATTCTGCCTCAACCCTCTCCTCTTTCTTCACTTCATCACTTCCCCCCTTTGTTGTCAAGCTTCTCCACCCTTTAACCACCACCATGTCTTGGTGCAGAAAAATGAGATATCAACCATTTAGCCTCCTCACAGAATACAACATTCTGTTCATAAGATGCCTCATGGTTTTGTTCCTCAGTTGCTTAACCATTAGGCTTAATTTCTGTAGTTCCAGCATACCCTCTTCACTCAAAGCACTTCCCTTGATGGGACACTTCAGTTTTGAAGAAGCTGACCTTAAACATGTGGCTAGGGACTTTGGTAACAGGTACCAGTCTCACCCCATGGCAGTGCTGCATCCAAAATCAGTTTCTGACATTGCAGACACCATAAAGCATATCTGGAACTTGGGGCCTGGTTCTCACCTCACTGTTGCAGCCAGAGGCCATGGCCACTCACTCCAGGGCCAGGCACAGTCTCATGGAGGAGTTGTGATCAACATGGAGTCACTCACTGTCCCAGAAATGCAGGTGTATGCAGGAGAATCTCCTTATGTGGATGTCTCAGGAGGAGAACTTTGGATAAACATCTTGCATGAGACACTAAGGTATGGATTAACACCAAGATCATGGACAGACTACTTACATCTCACTGTTGGTGGCACTTTATCCAACGCTGGTGTAAGTGGCCAGGCATTTAGGCATGGTCCCCAGATAAGTAATGTTCAGAAGCTGGAGATTGTTACAGGTTGGTAACTGAGTGAAAAAATATATGTTGAAAAAAACCATGTGGCAGATAAGAACAAGGTCAATAGTGTCTGAACTGAAGGGGGTTAACATATAAAACAACATACTTTACATATTCCAAATAAAACAACAGCTACTATATTTGTGTATTAATAATTCACTTGAAACTGACATGATTCCCTAGTATTACATCATTTGACTTAGCTTTAGGCAAGGTAGGGAGTCTCAAGTTGTAAATAGGTTTTTGAACAAAAGCTGTGGTTTTTCTTGGATGAATGAAAAAGATGGTGTTTAAAATGACTGCAGGAACAGGAGAGGTGGTAAACTGTTCTGAGGAGCAGAATGGTGACCTCTTTCACAGTGTACTAGGAGGGCTAGGTCAGTTTGGCATTATAACAAGAGCAAGAATATTCCTGGAACCTGCACCTACCATGGTAATGCATCAAGGACAAGAATACAAGTATACGAGAATACGAGAATACAAGAAACAAGGCCTCTTGTGTTTTAATTATATACTTGCAAGTACCATGTTGTGATCATGGAGTGTTTCTGTTTTTGAGCAGGTAAAATGGATCAGGGTGCTGTATGCAGATTTCACAGCATTCACTAGAGACCAAGAGAAACTGATATTTGCAGAGAAAGCTTTTGATTATGTTGAAGGATTTGTGATAATAAACAGAACCGGTCTGCTGAATAACTGGAGATCATCCTTCAACCCACAAGACCCAGTTCAAGCTAGCAAGTTCAAGTCAGATGGAAGAACTCTCTTCTGCCTTGAATTGGCCAAATACTACAATCTGGAAGAAACCCTTGTGGTGAATCAGGTGAGGGACCAAAAGTTTCTGATTTTACAACTTTTGAAAAACACATTACACAGAAACAAATGAAACTTAACTCAACCATCTCTCTCACCATGTTGGGTTTCTTTTGCAGGAGGTTGAGAAACATTTGTCCCACTTGAACCATATCCCATCAACACTTTTCCAAACAGAAGTCACATATGTAGATTTTCTAGACAGGGTGCATATCTCAGAGGTCAAGTTGCGTTCAAAAGGCTTGTGGGATGTTCCCCACCCATGGCTCAATCTTTTTATACCCAAAACCAAAATACACCATTTTGCAGAGGTTGTCTTTGGGAACATCGTAACAGAAACTAGCAACGGCCCTGTCCTTATCTACCCAGTAAATAAATCAAAGTAATCACACAAAAAACTTTGTTTCTTCTCTCTCTTTTTCCCCCAAAGCATGCATAGCTTACATGACTTTTACTTATATAACTATATTATTTTAATTTTCATGTATCCAACTTGGTTTTGATTCCCATCTTTGCGAGACAACTTTGTTTTTGACAGTGTTTCAGTTCCTTTTGACATGTAAAGATACTGCATATTCAATGAATCTGTAAAAGACATAATATTTATTATAAGTGTTTGATATATGATGATTTATGTTATGGTTGAATGCATGCCCCATTTATTAATGTTTTCTTTGTTTTTTATGCAGATGGGACAACAGAACTTCTGTTGTTATACCAGATGAAGATATTTTCTACTTGGTGGCATTTCTTGCTTCTGCAGTGCCCTCTTCCAATGGTTCTGATGGGCTTGAACACATTTTGAGTCAGAACAAAAAAATTTTAGAGTATTGTGAAAGGGCTCATCTTGGAGTAAAACAATATTTGCCACACTACACTACACAGGAAGCATGGAGGGTGCACTTTGGTTCTCAGTGGCAGATTTTCCAGCAAAGAAAATCAGTTTATGACCCTTTGGCTATACTTGCCCCAGGCCAACAAATTTTTCAAAAATCAATAGCCTTCTCATGACGTAGCCACGTTTTAATAACGTCTAAAAGAAAATGAAAATAGCATACTATGTGAATATATTTATACAGATTTAAATAAGTTTTTGATATCTCAAGGTTTGACTCTTATTGTTTTTTTATCCCATCATTTAATAAATGTCACTTCCTTATGATAACACCAATACTTTTAATTTAATCGTAAAAATATCACAGTTATATGAAATATATTAAAATATGATGAAATATGATATTGTTATAATTAAAATATTAACATTATTATCCTGAAAAAAGTAAGTATTAGGTCATATCATATTTATTGAAGTTAAAAATAAATCATTTTATAAATACTAATTTTAATGTAAATCAATTTTGAAGGTACTAGAGACTTATTTAATATTTTTTTTATAATATTAGTTTTCTATATATGTATGCATAGTTGAAAATCTTATATTAGTTATAAATATAGTCCGAGATTACATTATAAGTTAAATTATGTCTTTGATTTTTATTTTCATTGGGATATATCAATTTAATCCTTTTTTTCCTTAATTATCTCAATTTTATTCCTATTTTCAAAAACATTATGTAATTATATGATTTCCGTTAGTAATTGTCTTTGATTATTTTTTTTACTATTTTAATTTATTTTTCTTTTATTATTTTTAAATAAAATGACATTATTTCCATTAAAGTACTTAATTCAATAATATCCATTAAGCCACCAAAGTAGTTAAATTACCTGTATTCTCATCACCTCTAACTAAAACTTCACTATTTTTGTGATTTCAAGGACATGTCTCGATCTTTGACATTGAACCTCCAACCATTTATCAAATAACTTATATATCGAAAAACACGTGAATCTGATTCACAAGCCAAGTGAAATAACGACTCATTTATTCTTATGTCACATTCTCTTTTCAAAAGTGCAACTTGTGAAAAAGAAAAAATAGTTAAATGTGCCGAAGCTATGTAATAATAGCAAACATATATTTAATTAATTCTTACATATTTTTTGAACCATTCGAAAAATTCTCTTTGATGCCTTTGTTCCACATTTTGTGAATTTGTTTTCTCCAATTCTTGTTTGTGTAATCTGATAATAAATACATTGTTATAATGAATTATATATAACCAAAATAATAGGAATATGTAATTTAATAAAATCATTTACTCAAGGAAAGGTGAGACTTCATCACAATTTTGGAAAACATAATTCTTGCTTGCTCTTGTTCAACTACATTTAACTCAACATATTTTTTTGCATGTAGTGGTTTTCCAAGTTATAGAAAAACTTTTAGGTTTGATTTATCTATTTGATGTAGATCACCTTCATGATTTCTTTCATGTCTATTTAATCTTGTCTCAAGTCCATCCAAATATCTTGAACAAAAATGCAAACACTCTTGTGCAATATAAGCTTCAGCGATACATCCGTCTGGTCGAGCCTTATTTCTTACATATGATTTGAGCCTGCGAAAGTACCTTTCAATTGGATACATCCAACGATATTGCAATGGTCCTGCAATCTTTGCCTTATGTACTAAATGAATGGGTAAATGAACCATTATGTCAAAAAAGGATGGAGGAAATATTTTCTCCAACTTACATAAGGTTAAAACTATAGTTTTTTCTAGCATGTCAAAGTGTTTAGACTCAATGTTTTAGAGCATAACTCTCTAAAACAAAAACTTAATTCAATTAGGGTCTCACAAACTTTCTTTTGAAGAACACCGCGTATTGAAAGAGGGAGAAAGCGATGTAGAAATACATGACAATCATGACATTTCATCCCCATATATTTTCCCACCTTGGACATCTATACATTGAGAAATATTGGATGAGTAACCATTTGGAACCTTCAACTCAATTAGAAATTAACAAAATGCATGTTTTTCTTGAGATGACATGGTATAACATGCATATGGATATGTCTATTTTCCTTCTTCACTCATAGTCGCAAGAACCTTTGGACGTATACCCATATAGGCAAGATCAAATCGAGAATTTATATTATCTTTTGTCTTATTTTCAAGATCCATTAATGTTCCTATTATGTTGTCATAAACATTTTTTTTAATATGCATGGCATCTAGATTCTGATGTAATTTTAGACATTTCCAATAAGGCAACTAAAATAAATGCTTTTTTTCTTCCAATTTTTGGGTAATTGTATTCCTCTTCGCTTTCTTTTCCTTGTAGACTTACCAAATGTCACCTAAATATAATTATTATTAATTAATAAGAGTAAAATAAATACATACTAATGAAAACAAATATATAAAAATTAACAAATTTAATTAATGAAAAAAAGATAACAAGATAGTTCTAATTAAATGAAAAAAATATTAATTGTTATTTTTAAAATATATTTAGTTAATACATTGTAAATTAGATACTAATTTAATTTGTATATTCAAATATACAGTAACATAAAAGGATAGTATTCAAAATAAAAATTTATTTTAGATAACTTAAAATGAAAAATAATATTATTTTATCTTTTATTTAAATTGGTTTAAATTCACATATATTATCTACTATTAATGTATAAATTTTAAAACAAAAGTATAAATAATAAGATAATTAGTTATCAACCATATCACATGTTTGTTGAATTAATTTTGTTTATTTCAATATATTATACTTGGAACTTAAATTTAAAATAATTTTTTTTATTTTAATTGGATCTCTTATTAAGGGAAATAATTTAATGTTTAAATTTTAAAAAATATTTAAATAAATGATATCTTTTATTTTAATTCTATATTTAAGAGAGAGAAATTAATATATAAATTTAACAATTATTTAAATAAATAAAAAAATAACAATATCTGAATCCATATTTGGTAGAAACAAATAATAACACTAACATAATCAAATGTTGATATGATTGAACTACATTATCTACCAATATTTAAATTTTAAAAAAAATGTAAATAAATATATCTTCTACTTTAATTCTATCTCTAAGAGAGAAAAAATAATATATACATTTAACAATTATTTAGATAAATAATAAATGAATCAATATTTGATAGAAGCAAATAATAACAACAACCTAATTAAATTGTTAGTATGGGTTAACTGTATAATTTCCGTAATGTTTAAATTTTAAAAAATATTTAAATAAATGATATCTTTTACTTTAATTATATCTTTAAGAGAGAGAAAATAATATATAAATTTAACAATTAATTAAATAAATAAATAAAAATAACTGAATCAATATTTAGTAGAAAAAAAAATAATAACACTAATATAATCAAATTATTGATATTGTTGAACTATATCATCTCCGGATAATCGCTTTCACAGGACTCCATTTTCTGGTTTCACCTCCTTTGACGTCTCACCTTCATCGGTATTTTATTTTCATCAGCGTTCTGCTCACCGTGCTTTAACTTCAACAAATTTCATCTCCAACGAAAGTCCATCTCAGATGCATTCGATTCTAATAGGTTTGTCTGATATAAATATATATATATATATATATATATATATATATATATATATATATATATTTCAAATTTTGATAAAATTGCTTATATATGGTTTCTACTATGTTCTACATTTTTGGCTCAGTTTTTCTATGTTCTCACTTGAGCACTTCGTTTAGGATCTATGCACACCACGTGCTTGCCTTTATTCTTCTTTGAAACTGTTTTCTGTTTTGAAATCAGGACCTTCAACCTATCTCTCCTCTGTATATATACTTTTGATGTATTCTTCTTCAAATCATCATATTAAATAATACAATTTTAGTTTTATTTCTCTCGGCACATCTGTGGCCTCTTTTTCATATAACGTGTGATTATGCTTAATAAATTTTGAAAGTTCTATCAATTAGATTTAGCAATTGTTTTGAAATTCTTAACAAAACATTTTGTGTGAGACCCTAATCTATGCTTTATTTATTCATCTATTTATTGATTGTTTTTACACTAATAATATTTGACAACTCAATGTGGTATGATTTATTTTAAATATTTTTTAGTTTTATTTAAGTGATAGGAAAGTATGTCTAAGTATGAAGAAGAAAGACTACAAAGAATTACAAATAATAAAGCAAGATTAGAGACTTTGGGATTACCATGTTTAGCTTATCCTTTGAAATCTTTAACCCAAAATATCAAAAAGAAGAAAAAAAAAAAAAAAAGAGGTGAAGAGGATGATGAAAAGTATAGACCCAAAGAGTTAAAAGAGTATCAATCTTCAAGTGAACAAGATGAAACTTACAATAAAAAGAAGGTACCTAATAATATTTTTACAGTAATATAAATGTTTTGTTTAACTTGAACACAAATGTAGCATTTATGTTAAATTCATATTAAAAGTGTAAAAACATAGTATTTTGTTGATTGTTTCTTCTTAAAGAACTAATTTATATTTTTCTTTAATTATTTATGTTAAATTCATATTAAAAGTGTAAAAACATAGTATTTTGTTGATTGTTTCTTCTTAAAGAACTAATTTATATTTTTCTTTAATTATTGTTTAATTTTTATTCTTACATGTGATATTATGAGACCATAAAAATTAAATTCTAGAAGGGTTAATGCCTCCAAGTCCATTAATGTTGGACAACTTGAAGCAAGTGCAGGTACATGTGTAACATGTTTTTTTAAAATTTCATTATGAAAATTGTTATTGATTGACTTTTACTCTTTTTTTTAGTTGAAAATGTTGTTAAAAACAGACGTGGACATACTATTAATTCCAAATTTCCAAAGAAAAGGGAAAAGTTAATGGTATTGGGAAAATGTTTTGACATCCAATTCCCTCCCCCCATACTTTAAGCTTTGCGGAAAACATGCAAAGTATTTTAAAGTTGAAGCAACTGTATGTTTACGTTAGAAAGCTCCATTACAAGTTATGACTTGGAAAGATATATCTGATGATGATTTAAGTACAATGTGGAAGCATATGAAGGTTAATATAATTTCATTAATTTAAGTGAAAATTTGAATTTATATATTTACATATTTGTAATGTGTTATAAAACTTATTTAGCAATTACTATTTCATAAATTTATGACTTTTAGGATACATTTGGTTTGGTGGAAGAAAATAAAGAGTATGCAATGAAACAATTGCAAAAGCAATTTAGAAATAAACACCATCATCTTTATCAAGCATACCTTCAAAATAAAGGTAGACCACATGATGTACCTCCTGAAGATTGGAATTGGTTAATACATAACAAATGGAAAGATTCTAAATTTAAGGTAAAGTTATTTTTTATTATATATCTTAAATTTGAGATTTATTTTTTGTTTACTTTTATAGTATAACATTAAATTATTTTTTTTATCTATACAAGAAAGGAGTTTGAAAAACAAAGCTAGTCGGAGTAAGCAAGAAATTAAGTCAATTATTGGAATAAAATCAATTATTCAAAAAGCATATGAAATGGTAATTATTTATATATGTGGATGACAAATATTTATATCACCAAAATCTATAACGAAGAAACTAAGTTGATTAAATAAAATAAAAACATATAAGTTAGCATAGTTACCATTTCATATGCTTTTTGAATAATTGATTTTGTTCTAATAACTGACTTAATTTCTTGCTTACTCCGACTAGCTTTGTTTTTCAAACTCATTTCCTGTATAGATAAAAAATAATTTAATGTTATACTATAGAAGTAAACAAAAAATAAATCTCAAATTTAAGATATATAATAGAAAATAACTTTACCTTAAATTTAGAATCATTCCATTTGTTATGTATTAACCAATTCCAATCTTTACGAGGTACATCATGTGGTCCACCTTTCTGTTGAAGATATGCTTGATAAAATGGTGGTGTTTGTTTCTAAATTGTTTTTGCAATTGTTTCATTGCATACTCTTTATTTTTCTTCCACCAAACATCCTAAAAGTCATAAATTTATGAAATAGTAATTGCTAAATAAGTTTTATAACACATTACAAATATGTAAATATATAAATTCAAATTTACACTTAAATTAATGAAACTATACTAACCTTCATATGCTTCCACATTGCACTTAAATATATCTTTCCAAGTCATAACTTGTAATGGAGTTTTTCTGACGTAAATATACAGTTGCTTCAGCTTTAAAATAATTAGCATATTTTTCGCAAAGCTTAAAGTATGGGGGAGGGAATTGGATGTCAAAACATTTTCCCAGTACCATTAACTTTTCTCTTTTCTTTAGAAATTGGAATTAATAGTATGTCCACGTCTTTTTTAACATGTTCAACTAAAAAAAGAGAGTAAAAGTCAATCAATAACAATCTTCGTAATGATCATTTAATTTTAAAAAAGCATGTTACATATGTACCTGTTCTTGCTTCAAGTTGTCCAACATTAATGGACTTGGAGGCATTAACCCTTTTAGAATTTAATTTTAATGGTCTCGTAATCTATAACATGTAAGAATAAAAATTAAACGATAATTAAAGAAAAATGTAAATTAGTTCTTTAAAAAGAAACAATCAACAAAATACTATGTGTTTACACTTTTAATATGAATTTAACATAAATGCTACATTTGTGTTCAAATTAAACAAAACATCTACATTACTTACCGTAAGAATATCATTAAGTACCTTGTTTTTATTATAAGTTTCATCTTGTTCACTTGAAGATTGATACTCTTTCAACTCTTCGAGTCTAAACTCTTCGAGTCCTCTTCACCTCTTTCTTTTCCCTTCTTCGTTTTGATATTTTGGGTTAAAGATATCAAAGGATAAGCTAAACATGATAAATTCAAAACCTCTAATCTTGCTTTATTCTCTGTAATTATTTATTATTTGTAGTTTTTCTTCTTCGTACTTAGACATACTTTCCTATCACTTAAATAAAACTAAAAAATATTTAAAATAAATCATACCACATTGAGTCGTCAAATGTTATTACTGTAAAAACAATCAATAAATAAAGCATAGATTAGGGTCTCATGCAAAATGTTTTATTAAGAATTGCAAAACAATTGCTAAATCTAATTGATAGAACTTTCAAAATTTATTAAGCATAATCATACGTTATATGAAAAAGAGGCCACAAAGGTGCCGAGAGAAAGAAAACTAAAGTTGTATTATTTAATATGATGATTTAAAGAAGAATATATACAGAGAGGAGATGTAGGTGGAAGGTCTTGATTTCAAAACAGAAAACGAGTTTCAAAGAAGCATAAAGGCAAGCACGTGGTGTGCATAGGATCCTAAACGAAGTGCTTAAGCGAGAGCGTAGAAAATTTGAGCCAAAAATGCAGAAAATAGTAGAAACCATATATAAGCAATTTTATCAAAATTGAAAAATACATACATCAGACAAACCTATTAGAATCAAATGCAGCGTGAGATGAACTTTTGTTGGAGGTGAAATTCATTGGAGTTGAAGTACGGTGAGCAGAATACTCACTGATGAAAATAAAATGCCGATGAAGGTGAGATGTGAAAGAAGGTGAAACCATAGAATGAAATCCTGTAAAAACGATTATCAATTTGTAGAACTATCTTAAAAACTTTATGAAAGTAACTGCTCTCAAAAGCGACAAATAAAAAGGCCTTACCGAATTACTAAAATTAACTTCATATATAAAAATTTAATATTTAACCAAATCAGTTTTATAATCATATAATTTTCATTAATAAAAACTTAATAAGTATAATTATACTGTTAATAAAAAAATCATTAATTATTTAAACAGTGTAATATATATTTTAGAAATAAGAATCAATTTTATATAATTTTCATTAATAAAAACGTAATAAGTATAATTATTCTGTTAATAAAAAAATCATTAAATATTTAAAAAACTTAACCGTATAATATATATTTACAAATAAGAATCAATCTTATTTTTAAAATATAAGATTAAAAATAATTTTGATCAAATACCTAAAATATAAATTTTATTAATATTTTAGAAATATTTCACTATTAATTTATTAAATGTATTAATATTTGATTAAGATTTAGTTTTGAATTTATCAAAATTATGATTTCGTATATATAATTAAAATTTAGTATATTTAATATTGGATTTATTATATTAAATATTTAAATTGGTATGAGATATTTGAATATAATTTTAACTGAAAATATATCATAAGATCTTTATCTCTTATTCAATGTATGATAGTAATAATTAGTTCTCGATTTAGTGAGAAGTAGTCGATAACCAATTATCTCTTTGGTTTATTTTAAATATTATTTTTACTATATTAGTTTAGATTTAAAAGTTTATAAATACTTATTAATTTTATATAGAATATTTAGTCAATTCTTTCATTCACTTCAATACTCAATTATATTTTCACTGTCTTCATTAACAACTCGGTGATAAACCCTCAAAAAGGCAAATTCAGTTTTTTCAAAAATATTATTCTTTCAATCGTCACTCATTTCTGGTAAGAACAAATGAAACTATTGTTATTTCTTCACGCAATAAGTAAATATTCGTTATTTATCAATTATATAATTTTATATGTTTTGATTATGATTTTCATTTGATTTCACATAGTGAAAATATAATATTTTTCTTGTATAGGAATGGAATTAGATAAAAAGTGGATGCAAATTATTGATAGGACAGATCCTTTAGACGAAAAAGGAGTTATTGACTTTATTGAATTTGCATTTAATGGCTTTGAGGAAGGAAAGTTACTTCATTGTCCGAACATGAAATATAGTAATATTCTTTTTCGGAGTAAAAAAATCATATACGAGCACTTGATCATCATTGGGATAAAAAAAGATTATGTTATATGGGATCTTCATTGAGAAGTAGCAAAAGAATATCATGGAGATGGTGATAAATTAACTTGTACAGATGACATTCATAATATGTTACATGATCTTTAAAATGCTATTAATGTGAAAGATGTAAAAGAAAGCAAGGAAACACATTATACAACAAGTCCAAAAAAATAAAATGAGCGACCAAACAAGAAAGTTTTATAAGGTACTAGAGGATGCTGAACAAGAATTATATCTTGGTTGCCAAAACTTCTCCAAGTTATCATTTATTGTTCAAATGTTTATTTGGTTTGAGTGCAAAAGCAATTGATGTCGTACTTACTTTATTAGCAAAAGCATTTCCAGATGGGAATAAAGTTCCCGCCTCTTATTTTGAGGCTCAAAAAAAGTTATTCGTGAACTTGGACATGATTACACAAAAATAGATGCTTGTGTAAATGATTTCATTATTTTTCGAGGTGATTATTTGAAATCAACATCATGTCCAACCTGTAAATTTCCTCGATATAAAGATTTGAATAACAAGTTACCCCACAAAGTTATGCGTTATTTCCCTTTAGCTCCAAGGTTACAACAACTATATGTATCACCTGATATTGCAAAAGAAATGAGGTGGCACAAAGATAGGCCTTTTTCTGAAGATGGGAAAATGAGACATCCAGCTGATTCTATTGCTTGGAAAAGTTTTAACTTAGAATATCCATCATTTGCGGAAGATTCACGCAATGTTAGACTTGGCCTAGCTAGTGATGGTTTTAATCCATTTGGAAACATGAGTACTTCATATAGTGTGTGGCCTGTTGTTTTAATTCCTTACAATTTGCCACCTTGGATGTGCATGAAGGATTCTTATTTCATAATGTCAACACTTATTCCGAGTCCTAAAGCTCCTAGAAATGACATTGATGTGTATTTATAACCTTTGATTGATGAATTAAAAGAATTGTGGGAAAAAGGTGTAGAAACATATGACGCGTCAATGAAAGAAACATTTCAATTACATGTATCAATTTTGTAGACTATTAATGATTTTCTCGCATATGAAAATCTATCGGGATGGAGTACTAAAGGAAAATTTGCATGCCCTTGTTGTAACGAGGATACATGATCCTTAAGTTTACCAAATGGAAAAAAAATTGTTATATTGGAAGTCGTTGATTTTTGCCACTTTAACATTCTTGGAGAAATAACGCCAAAGCTTTCGATGATACTAAAGAAAAGTATCCAGCTCTAAGACAATTATCCGGAGATGATATAGTTCAACAATATCAATATCAGATTAGTATTATTATTATTTTTTTCTACTAAATATTGATTCAGATATTTTTATTTTTTTATTATTTATTTAATTAATTATTAAATTTATATATTTTTTTCTCTCTCTTAAAGATATAATTAAAGTATAAGATATATTTATTTAAATATTTTTTAAAATTTAAACATTACGGAAATTATACAGTTAACCCATACTAATAATTTAATTAAGTTGTTGTTATTATTTGCTTCTATCAAATATTGATTCAGTTATTTTTTTTTATTATTTATTTAAATAATTGTTAAATGTATATATTATTTTTTCTCTCTTAAAGATAGAATTAGAGTGGAAGATATATTTATTTATATTTTTTTTTTAAATTTAAACATTAGGTAGATGATGTAGTTTAACCATATTTATGTTAGTGTTATTATTTGTTTCTATCAAATATGGATTCAGATATTGTTATTTTTTTATTATTTATTTAAATAATTGCTAAATTTATATATTAATTTCTCTCTCTTAAAGATAGGATTAAAATAAAAGATATCATTTATTTAAATATTTTTTAAAATTTAAACATTAAATTAAATGAGACATCCAATTACAATAAAAAAATTATTTAAAAAATTATTTAAAATTTATTTACAATTTAAGTTTCAAGTATAATATATTGAAATAAACAAAATTAATTTAACAAACATGCGATATGGTTGATAACTAATTATCTTATTAATTATACTTTTGTTTTAAAATTTATACATTAATAGTAGATAATATATGTGAATTTAAACCAATTTAAATAAAAAATAAAATAACATTATTTTTCATTTTAAGTTATCTAAAATAAATTTTTATATTTGAATACTATCCTTTTATGTTATTGTATATTTGAATATACAAATTAAATTAGTATCTAACTTACAATGTATTAACTAAATATATTTAAAAAATAACGATTAATATTTTTTCATTTAATTATAACTATCTTGTTACCTTTTTTTCATTAATTAACTTTTTTAATGTTTATATATTTGTTTTCATTAGTATGTATTTATTTTTACTCTTATTAATTAATACTAATAATTATATCTAGGTGACATTTGGTAAGTCTACAAGGAAAAGAAAGCGAAGAGGAATACAATTACCCAAAAATTGGAAGAAAAAAAGCAATTTTTTAGTTGCCTTATTGAAAATGTCTAAAATTACGTCACAATCTAGATGTCATGCATATTAAAAAAAAGGGTTAAATATGTTTTTGGTCCCTCAAGTTTCAGTGAAATTTGAAACTAGTCCCTCTTCAAAACTTTTGACCAATTTAGTCCTTCATCTTTAAAAATACGTGAATTTAGTCCTTTTAACCAAATTTTGTTAAGTTTATTGACGTTTCAAGCGCATTTCAAGAGTATTTGACACACTTTCGCTTCAATGTGAACTCAAATATTATCATAAAATGCGTTTAAAATATCAAATAAACTTAACAAAATTTTGTAAGAAGGACTAAATCCACACATTTCTAAAGATAAACGACTAAATTGGTATAAAGTTTTGAAGGGGGACTAATTCTAAAATTCACTGAAACTTGAGGGACCAAAAACATATTTAACCCTAAAAAATGTTTGTGATAACATAATAGGAACATTGATGGATCTTGAAAATAAGACAAAAGATAATATAAACTCTCGATTTGATCTTGTCTATATGGGTATACGTCCAGAGCTTCATGCGACTATGAGTGAAGAAGGAAAATAGACATATTCGTATGCATGTCATACCATGTCATCTCAGGAAAAACATGCATTTGTCAATTTCTAGTTGATTTGAAGGTTCCAGATGGTTACCCATCCAATATTTCTCGATGTATAATGTCCAAGGTGGGAAAATATATGGGATGAAATGTCATGATTGTCATGTATTTCTACATTGCTATCTCCCTCTTTCAATACGCGGTGTTCTTCAAAAGGAAGTTTGTGAGGCCCTAATTGAATTGAGTTTTTTTTAGAGAGTTATGCTCTAAAACATTGAGTCTAAATACTTTAGACATGCTAGAAAAAACTATAGTTTTAACCTTATGTAAGTTGGAGAAAATATTTCCTCCATCCTTTTTTGGCATAATGGTCAATTTACCCATTCATTTAGTACATGAGGCAAAGATTGCAGGACCAGGGCAATATCATTGGATGTATCCAATTGAAAGGTACCTTCGCAGGCTCAAATCATATGTAAGAAATAAGGCTTGACTAAAAGGATGTATCACTGAAGCTTATATTGCACAAGAGTGTGTGCATTTTTGTTCAAGATATTTGGATGGACTTGAGACAAGATTAAATAGACATGGAAGAAATCATGAAGGTGATCTACATCAATTAGATAAATCAAAGCTAAAAGTTTTTCTACAACTTGGAAAACCACTACATGCAAAAAAATACGTTGAGGTAAATGTAGTTGAACAAGAGCAAGCAAGAAATTATGTTTTCCAAAATTGTGATGAAGTCTCACCTTTCCTTGAGTAAGTGATTTTATTAAATTACATATTCCTATTATTTTGGTTATATAGAATTCATTATAACAATGTATTTATTATCAGATTACACAAACAAGAATTGGAGAAAGCAAATTCACAAAATGTGGAACAAAGACATCAAAGCGAATTTTTTGAATGATTTAAAAGATATGTAAGAATTAATTAAATATATGTTTACTATTATTACATAGCTTGAGCACATTTAACTTTTTTTTTTCACATGTTGCACTTTTGAAAAGAGAAGGTGACATAAGAATAAATGAGTCGTTACTTCACTTGACTTGTGGACCAGATTCACGTGTTTTTCGATATACAAGTTATTTGATAAATGGCTGGAGGTTCAATGTCAAAGATCGAGACATGTCCTTGAAATTACAAAATAGTGTGGAGTTTTAGTTAGAGGTGATTAAAATACAAGTAATTTAGACTACTTTGGTGTCTTGACGAATATTATTGAATTAAGTTACTTAAATAGAAATAATGTCATTTTATTTAAATGTGATTGGTGGGATGTGCATTCTAAGGGGAAAGGATACAAGAAAGACAAATATGGATTTATTCTAATTAATAGTAAGCGTAAATTGAGGACTAATGAGCCATATGTCTTAGCTAGTCAAGCTCAACAAGTGTATTATGTTAAAGACACCAAAGATCCTAATTGGCTATTAGTAGTGAAAACAAAACTACAAGATTGGTATGATATGCCAATGGAATCTACAAATGAGGTGTGTCAAGAAAATGAAGACATTGGCTCAATCTCATTGATATCTAATGTGTCACATGAGCATGATTTTCCATTGCACAAAAATGAATTAGTTCAATCCACAACTAATGAAAATCCAATGATACCTATGAAGGTTATTTTTGACGACGACGAAGAAAGTGATGATGAAAGTATTGATTTATCAGAGGATGAAGAAAATAATATTATTGAGAAAGATGATAGTGATGATTATTGATTATTATTTTATACCTTTTGTAAAGTAAACTTTCTTATTAGTTAGTTTATTATTTGATTATCTAGATTAATAAATGTTATGTATTTATTTATTTTTATCCATCTATTTAACTATTTAAATGTTATATGTTAAACTTAATTTGAAGTGCACATGTTATTTATTATATAATAATAGAAAGTATAAAAATATGAATTAATAGATACTTTAATACATTAGGATGACAAATTTAGTGATTATAAAGTGACATAGTGGAAATAAAGTATCTAGTGAAAGAACTTGGTTTCAACTCATATCGCAAAACATATTTTTCTTTTTTTTTTAACAAAAAATAATAATATAAAAAAAACAATAATAATTAATATTATATAATTATTTATAATAACAAAAATTAAATAAATTTTTTAGTAATTGTATTCTTATAAAAAAAAACTTTTATCATATTTATATTAATAAGTAATCATTTGTGACAAGTATATTTTAATCATTTTAATAAATTAAAAAATAATGACAATTTATATATAAATAGTTACAAATTTTGTATTCACGACTATTAATTACATTGTTATAAAATAAAAATAATTAACTTTTTTTTTAAGAGTTGGAATGTTATCATCGTAATAAAAATTCATATTATATTATTATTGTTATTGATTATTAAACATTCATACTTCTTTATTAATTATATTTTTTTTTAAATAAAAATAATTCTATCGCATGACATTTTTAATTATTAAATAATTATTTGTGACATGTATATTTTATCATTTAACAAATTTATGATAAATTATAAATTATAAATGATTACATATAATATATAACTAGCGACAAATTTTATATTTATCACTAATAATTTTATATTTATTGTGACAATTTTTTAATTTTGTTACAATTGTTATTGTTATTTGTGACAAATATAAAATTAGACACTAATAAAATATAATTAGTGATAAAATTTATATTTATCATTAAAATTTTGTCACAAAAGATCCTATTTCTTGTATTTCTTGTAGTGATACCTAAAGTAACTCTTAAGTAAGGCCTTCATTTCTCTTCAAAATCCATGTTAAATATGAGTATTTATGTAAATGGAAAGTTGTATTGAAAACATAAAGTCTACCACAAGCTTTTGCATCTCCATGAGAGACTATCTTCAAACATACAAAAATTCAGCAAAAATGAATATAAAGCAATTACTTCTTCTATAACTTTAAAATTATTATAACTTAAACTACTTCCTTTGATTCTTCCAAAATCAACCTCAAATAATGATAATATTTTGACTATATATTTTGTCAACTAATATCTCACATGTAGGTTGAGTATTTTTTGTGTTTGCTTGTTCTTTATATATATATATATATATATATATATATATATATATATATATATAATTGTTTTCTTCATTTCCATCCAATGAAAAATATTTCTTTTATATATACTTCTTTAAATCACCTTTTTTTTTTTCGATTCTTTATTTATCTCCTTCACCATTGAATAATAATGAAGTATTATGTTATGAACATATTTTATATTATATTATGTTATGAAGTTGAAATGTATAATTATTTGTTCTGAAGTGGTAATTTTATTTAGTATTTTTTATAAAAAATAATAATTTTGAAGTTCAAAATATTAAAATTTTAAAACATAATCAATTAAAATATGTGCCAAATCACAAATCCCATTATATATCGACAGAAAGTTGTGAGTTTTCAATAAGAATTTGATTAGAATATAATAATAATAATTAAGTTACTCTCAATATGATTAGTAATGAATAAACTTTTTTTTAAATAAAATAATTTCATCTCAATATGATTAGTAATGAATAAACTTTTTTTTTTAAATAAAATAATTTCATATCCTTGGTGTTCTGGGTATGGTGAAATAGGAATTATTTTGGTGTGACAAACATGCCCTTTTTCTGTGGGAGTTGACTAACGATCCGCGTTTTCTTAATCCCCTTCTCCCCTTCCCAGAGAAAGTGACACTCAAAAGCACGTTTTGAATTCCACCTTTCCACGCAAAACCAAATTGACAAGGCATTGGTGTACTCGCCCACTTTGTTTCTTTTGTTAACTTCTCTTTCGATTGGTTTACCAAACTGTTAGATTTGAGGTTTCTTGCTTGTCTTTCTTTGTGCATGTTTTGAAGAGAGAAGTGCTGGAAAGAAACTAGTTGTTGTTGCTCATTGAGGGTTATATAATCGCTTAATCTTGCCATTATTGCCAGTTCGATATTCCTGAATATTTTGTAAGATAGTTCTGTGTTTTTTACTGGATGCTGTGATTGGCGGGGTTGTTTGTTTTAGTTATAATTGGACGTTAAAGGTTCGAACTCGCAATCTTGAATGAGGTTTTTTACAAGGATTTAGGGGGTTATTAGAAAATAGAGAGATTTTGTTGGCAAATCTGTCAGAATTTGTGGGTTTAACCATTGAGGTGTTTATCGGTGTCATATTTGGAAGGAAGATGGTTGGAAGCATTACGAATGCACATTCAAATTTTTCTCTTGTGAATGTAAATGGTGGTAGTTTAGAAGAAAAGGTTGATGAGATTCGTGAGCTTATTGGGAAAGTGGAGGGTGATCCATTAAGAATAGTTGGTGTTGGAGCTGGTGCTTGGGGCAGTGTATTTATTGCTATGTTGCAGGAAGCTTATGGTAGTTTGAGAGAAAAGGTTTTGATAAGGATATGGAGAAGACCGGGAAGAGCTGTTGACAGGCCAACGGCTGAACAATTGTTCAAGGTGATCAATTCAAGGGAGGATGTACTGAGGAGGCTCATTAGGAGGTGTGCGTATTTGAAATATGTTGAGGCTAGGTTAGGTGATAGAACACTTCATGCGGATGAGATTTTGAAAGATGGGTTTTGTTTGAATATGATAGATACCCCTCTTTGCCCTCTGAAGGTTGTGACAAACCTGCAGGAGGCTGTGTGGGATGCTGATATTGTGATTAATGGCTTGCCATCAACTGAAACTCTAGAGGTCTTTGAGGAAATTAGTAAGTACTGGAAAGAGAGAATCACTGCCCCTGTCATTGTATCCTTGGCGAAAGGTGTAGAGGCTGAATTGGGCACTGAGCCTCGGATTATAACTCCCACTCTAATGATCAATCGAGCAAGTAAGATACATTTACATTTATTTTATTATCTGCTTTATTGATTAAGTGTCATTCACTCTAAAGTTTCCATTCTTTCTATCTGCATTTCAGCGGGGCAATGTAAAACGTATGTAAAGCTAAGTTAGTTCTCTTTTAGCATATTTAAATAGTTTTATTTGAATTTGTATGGTTCCGACCAAGCCAATTTCCTGTTCCTAGTTTGGTTTCTCTATTGCACTACCAAAACACTATAACCTTTTACTTGTTTGTGGAGGCAAGCCTAGTTATATGATTTCCTGTTAGTGTTTAAGATAGTCTTTGTTATAGGTGATCATTGTCTACGTAACTGTTTTCAGGAAGTTACAACAATGGTTCAGTTTGTTGTAACAGTTTTTCTTATTGTCACATTAGTGCTGCACAGTAGTCTTAACTTGGTATGCAGTCTTTGTAGAGTGTATATAATCCAAAGTGCACTGTACTGAATATTTCAGTAAGAATAAAATCTATCCTCTTTCATTTTCTCTGTGGATATTGTAATATTTCCTAACACGCTTGTGAATAAGGGAATGAAATACAACCAAGGCATAGTATTGAATAGTTGAAACAAGCATGGAAAGGTTGTCCATTGTCCTGAAGAATTTAACCATTGATAGCCTTTCTCTTGTGTCTTTTTAAAGTACCAGCATTCCTATATTTATTGATTAAAAATGGACTGACCATGTTCATAAAAAAATTGTTTTCTTTTTACCCTTCTGTCCATGTTTAGACGCTTGGTGAGAATATTGAGTCTATTTGAATATGATGTGGGAACCATAAGACCCAGTGACAACTGGAAATCTTTGTCTCACTTGCTTCTTTTCTTTATTCTTGTGTTTTTCTTCCTTGTTTGCAACATTCCTTTGTGGATTTTCCTGCTACTTAATAAAAAAATTGGCTGGTTCATGGTCTCATTAGTTGATTTGACCTATTCAGTCCGGTATTTAAAACATTGATTTGAAGGATTGAATCCTTAGTTAATGGGAAAGTAATTTGTTGTGCAAAAGAAAATGAGAAAGCACATTTTGGGACGTGCAATTCAATAGCTGTTTAGAAATAGAATATTGTGATATTGGACAAGAGATCTGCTTGCCCTGTAGCCATGGACTAAGAGATCTGCTTGGTTCTCTCAAAATACTGAGATTATGTTTAATAAAATTTAAAAAGTGATTTCCGTTCTTGATATACATCTATAAATGATGTTTGATACGTTGAATATTTGATTTTTGTTCATTGTCACATTTTGGCATTCAATAGAAAATTATGTAATTGAACCTTGTAATGGAAGAAACATTTCTGTTTGTGGGGAAAATCTTGATATTTTTTCTGGAGTGCTTATTTTTGTAATGGTGCTTGACATCCATGTTTAATCGAATTCCCATCATTGCCTGATTTACTTGCAGCTGGAGTACCCTTGGAGAACATTCTTTATCTTGGAGGACCCAACATTGCCTCGGAAATTTTCAACAAAGAATATGCTAATGCTCGGATATGTGGGGCAGGAAAATGGAGGAAACCGTTGGCAAAGTTTTTGAGGCAGCCTCATTTTATAGTGTGGGATAATGGTGATCTTGTTACCCATGAAATCATGGGTGGGTTAAAAAATGTATATGCTATTGGAGCTGGTAATTTCATCACTTTCTTCTTACATTTCTATAGATCATAAAGAACAGCTTCATAGAAGCAGTACCTAAATGCTACTTTAAGCAGGAAATAGATAATATCCGCTGTGGCTTTATTGAGAAGATAGAGCATCAGGGGAAAATATTGTCTGTGTTGGATTTTGCCCGTTGGTTATAGTGCGTGCTTGAATTGCTATTATTTGATTTGAGTATTGCAAAGGTGGGGTCCGGGGGTAGAGATGTAAGTAAGAGTGGCAATTCATCATGTGCTTTTTAGCATTGTGAAGACAATTTATATCTAGAAATCCTTCTCATTAGATAGTGGATGCATCACACCAGTGGCAATTTTTTGACTAGAAGATTTTTCGATTCCTAGTGTCTGCCATCTTGACTCTTCTTGAGTATTTACCTTTGCCTAATATCACTTGAGAGGTCTTAGAGACTAAATATTAGGTGTTTATTTATATTTCTGAGTGGTGCTTAATGTTTTGAACTTTGAATGAATTTTCTGTCAGGTAGAGCAACCTCTTTTGATATATCACATTTAATAAACTGTATTCATGATATTTCTATTTAATAGGAATGGTTGCTGCTTTAACAAATGAAAGTGCCACCAGCAAGTCGGTATACTTTGCTCACTGTACTTCAGAGATGATATTTATCACTCATCTATTGGCAGAAGAACCAGAGAAACTTGCAGGGCCACTTTTGGCTGATACTTATGTAACTTTGTTGAAAGGTCGTAATGCATGGTATGGACAGAAGTTGGCCAAAGGGGAATTGAATCTTGAAATGGGTGACAATATCAAGGGCAAGGGGATGATTCAGGTATAGATTTTGTACATTCAAATTTCAACATGTTTGTGAGTTGGGGATAATGGTTGTCATGCTGTCAGATAAGAAAGAAGGAAGAATTAGTCATTAGTCATAAATATACATTTGATCCCTATAACTATGTTATTTTCTTTATAATAATCTCCAAGGTTTTAAAAAAAGTCTATGATATGACTAGGATTGGTGGCCGCATAAGCTGCATTTTTTACAATTTCAAGGATTGCAATAAAACCGCAACTGCTATGGTAATAACAATATAAAACCTTATTTAATTTTCTTAAAACCGTAATAATTGAAAAATTACGTGCCTCTAGTCCTTCATGACTGGTGAGGGACAAAATACATTGTTTTTTTGTTAAAACTAGGAACTGAAAATGAATAAAATTTAAATTTGAACTAAGGCTCTATTGGACAAGCTTTATAAGCACTTACAGAAGAAAAAACGTGAAGGGAAAATGTAATAATCTTGCTTCATAAACTAAAAGATTTTGTCGGCTATTTAGGATAAATACTTGCTATTCTAGTTTTGAAAGAGTAATTATAAAATAGCAAAGATCTGAAATTATTATTTCAGACTATAGGGAAGACTTGAAATTATTTTCAGATTTTATTGTTGAAGGATTTTTTCCTTTTTTAATATCCTAGAGATCTGCTTAAAGAGGAGATTCCAGATTTTATTAATTTCCTTTTTTCAGCCCTTAGTCTTCTATTTATGTGTAATATCTTCTGATGATTCTCAGTGGAGGAAATAAAGTTTTACTGCTTAATTGTCCTAGTTCACCAACAAGGAGGGAAGCCAACTAACTATAGATTGCAAATGGGTGTTTACAATTAGTTACTAAGCAGAAGGGTTCACGCACTCACATATGGCATTGATTACTCTGAGCCCTGTTGCTGAGCCAAACTCCGTTAGAGTTCTTTTATCTCTTGCAGCCACTTTTGACTGGTCCCTAGGACAATTAGATGTCAAAAATACCTTTCTCATTGGAGATTTAATGAAAGAGTATATATGGAAGCCCCTCCAGGATACGGAGAGAAGTTTGGCACAAAAGTGTGCAAGCTGGTAATGGGTTAAAACGGTCACCAGGGGCTTGGTTTGAGAAATTCACCGAGTTTACTTCAAAGTCATGGGTACGCACAACGCCAAGGTGATCACACAATGTTCTTCGAACATTTACAAGATATCCATATTAACAGTATATGTGGCTGATAATATAATTCTTGTAGGAGATCATGTGTTTGAAATGAACTGCATGAAGACATCATGTCAAAAACATTTGAAAACAAGGACCTAGGATCCTTTATGTATTTCCTCGGTATGGAGGTTACTCATTTAAAACAGAGGATTATGGTGTCACAAAGAAGTATGTTCTTGATCTTCTTAAGGAAGCAAGAATGAGTGGTGTGGACCAGTAGACACTCCAAATGATCCCAATCATAAGCTTTATGATAAGAAGGAAAGATATATAGTTATACATTCATCATCTCAAAGGCATCATGAAGCAGTATATGAGATCCTTAGATACTTGATATTTACTCCAGGCAAGCGTTTATTCTTTCAGAAGACTCCATAACAGAATATAGAGGTATATACTCATGCACATTGGATAGGCTTAGTAACTAATAGGAGATTCACTTCTGGATATTGGACATATGTTTGGGAAAATCCGGTGCAAAATAAGAAGCAAAATGTTGTAGCAAGGAATTTGTCAGAAGCAAGAATATAGAGCTTGGCTAGTGGGATGTGTGATATGCTTTGCTGAAAATAACTCTTCAAGAGTTTCGGATGCCCATATACAAATGTCAAGGAAGTCACACTTCATCAAGGAGAAGATTGGAGTTATTTGGTTGTCATTTGTTACCTCTAACAAACAAATATCAGGTGTTTTCACCAAAGTGCTTCCCAAGCCTAGTTTTGAATAATTTGTAAGCAAGTTGGACGTGTTAGACCTATGCTCCGACTGGACCTATGCTCCGACTGGAGGGAGGTGTCGGATTTTAGGTGAAATACTTGCTATTCTATTTTAGGAAAGAATAATTATAAAATAGCGAAGTTCTGAAGTTATTTTCAGATTTTATTGTTGAAAGACTTTTATCCTTTTTTCAGCCCTTTCTATTTATGTGTAATATTTTTAGTCAAGAAATGAAAATAATAAAACTTAGTTTTTTCTTCTTAAAGTTTGGACATTGCTGTTTGTGAATAATTAACCTGGTTTGCATGTTAGGGAGTTTCTGCTGTTAGGGCCTTCTATGAGCTACTTAGTCACTCCAGCTTAAACGTCCTAAATCCTGAAGAAAACAAGCATGTAGCCCCAGTGGAGCTTTGTCCCATCTTGAAGGTGTTATACAGAATTTTGATAGCAAGGTAACACATTTTGCTACCTCATTTTTCACCTTTGCATGAAAGAAAAATGTGAGAACAGAATTCAATTATTTAAACTAGCTTTTTCACTGGTTTTTGACCTTGATCTGCAGGGAATATCCAACCCAGGCCATTCTTCAAGCATTAAGAGATGAAACCACGAATGATCCCCGTGACCGCATTGAGATTGCGCAAAGCCATGTGTTTTATAGGCCATCTCTTCTTGGTCATAAGCTTTAGTGCATGCTCGATTTCAATCATCAAATTAAACAGCTTTTTTTCTGAACATCTGAACAGGGAGAAAATGTTGGGTTGATGTTCAACGTCTTTTTGAGCAACAAATCAAACACACTGTTTAATTTTTATGTTGACAAGCTTCAAACTACAGTTTAACTCATTGATTGGGATGAGGAAAAGTACATCGGAACAGTGATCTCAGATACTTTCACAATCTCATCATGGGTGAGAGCAAGTAAATTTTGGGATTTGGTAATGGTGCTTGTAAAAATATCAGTTTTTTTTCATGTTTTTTTTTTCTCATTCACTTTAGCTCGATAATGATTTTTCCAGCATGATAATAATGTTATCCTTTAGTAATAAATAATTTAAAAAAAAATATGTAAACTGATTTTAATTAGTTGATTGTAGAATAATTTACAATGTATTAACTTCAAAAAACAAAAACAACGGGGATTGGAAATGCTGGCAATTAGGAAACTTTTCCATCGTAAATACATAATTGATGCAAAAGTAAAAAGTAATATAATTTTAAAGGCTGAAAATAAATTAGTATATTTATAGAGAATACAAATGAAAAAAATGTAGAACTAAACAAAATAACAAATTTACAAATGTGAATAGACTACAAATTGCAAGTAACTTTCGAAACAATTGTTTTGTGGAATTTTGAACCCAAATAACCCCAATCAGATAACTTGGATCATCTATCAAGGTAATTCTTATTAAAGACCAAAATCATCTCAAAAAATATCCATGTTTTCACACTAATAAATTTTAAGGTTAAATATTGTTTTGGTCTCTCAAGTTTCAGTGAAATCTGGAATTAGTCTCTCTTTAAAATTTTTGACCAGTTTAGTCCTTCATCTTTAAAAATACGTGAATTTAGTCATTTTAATCAAATTTTGTTAAGTTTATCTAATGTTTCAAGTACATTTCATGAGAATATTTGAATTGTTTACATTGTTTGACACATTTCCGCTTCAATGTTAACTCAAATATTATTATAAAATACGTTTAAAATGTCAACTAAATTTAACAAAATTTGGTAAAAGGACTAAATCTACGCATTTCTAAAGATGAAGGACTAAATTGGTATAAAGTTTCGAAGAAGGACTAATTCCAAAATTCACTAAAACTTGACAGATCAAAAACATATTTAACCCTAAATTTTAATATTCGGGTGTAGAGAGCAATTACAATCACAAAAGTTACTCAAACAAAATCTTAAAAGTTACTTATTTGATATACTTTCTATAAAAACTTTGTGTTTTTTTTCTTTTTATTTTTAAATTTTAACTCTTAGTTTATAAGCTCTTGCAAATAAATCATTATATAACACCGCTAGATTCCATTATTGAAAATATTGTAATAAAAAAAAATAAAGGCGCAAAAAGAAAGTTCTATCTATTTAAAAGACAGGTTCAAGGGCGTTTAATAAACTAATTTAAGACAACTTAACTAAAACAATGACTTAATGTTTACGTCAATTTTTAAATTACTAATAACAAATTTAGTAATTTATTGATTTTAAGGTATCATTAAATTTTTTAATATTAATTTATAGTATCTTTTAAATAAATAATTATTATTTTAGAAGTACACACATAAAAAAAACTATTTCTAGCATATAAAATAATTAAACTAATGAATAAAATTAATTTAAAAGATTTTTCCCAAAACCTCTGACACTGATTTTATTTGGGTATAATATTTCAAAAAAGGTTTTTTTAACAAAAAAGTTCTATTATTCTTACATAGTAATAATATTAAAACTACAGTAACTATCAAGTACAGTTCGCTATTGTGTTCGCATTTTTTTATTATATTATTCAATTTAATAGGTCTTAAAATTCAATATTCATATTGGTTTTAATTATATACATATATATATATATATATATATATATATATATATATATATATATTATTTTGCAATATATCCTTTAAATAAAAGTAATATTAAAATAACAGTCATTGCCTTGCAGAGCTTTTGGGGGTGGACGACGGTTCTGTATTATCATCCGTGAACCACGCATTTTCTCTTTCTGTGTCGTTAGTTTCGTGAAAGTGTTACAGTGGAAAAGCTAGGGTTTCACACCTCTTCTCTCTTCTGAACCAACCGGTGAACCATTTCTGGTTACCACCTGAGCTGTTGCGGCTCTATTTTCTCCGGCAAGCTTTTCCGGTGACCCATAACAGGTTTCTTCTTTTAATTTTCAGTCCTCTTCTTCCTTCCATTTCTAATCGTCTTTTCTCGTTTATTTGTTTTCTCACTTCTTGTTCTCAGTGTGACTTTTCTTGTTCTTCATATGTTCAATATTCTTGAGCTTCGCTTTTTCAAGATTTCAGAATTTAGTTCTCTCTTTGTCTTTTTTAATTTCATGAATGTTGTTATATGCATTTCTTTTTTATTAATTTTATTCTGCTGTTTCAAGTTTTATGTTGACACTGTCAAGACCCACAAAATTCACACTCACCTATATATTTTGTTCTCCTTGGCTTAAACCATGTAGATGGCGGTTTTTTTGGCTTACAATTTATTAGAAAAGATCGTCTGGTTGAAGATAATTTTGATCGATTGCATTGCATTTATAGGGATAAGACTAAGAAAACCCCTTTGCACACGAATGACCAAGGCGCTGTTCAGCATGGTATCTTTTGGAAATATGAAAAACCAGACCTAGTTTTAACTGAATTTTCACTTCCAACCTTTTTTGCTTTTCATTTTTTAAAATGTTGTTGTTAGTCTTCAGCTTCTCAGAGCCTTACCTATATCCTCCCTATTTTTCTCCTAATCGGCGAGGTTTGGTTCTTTGGTTTCCTACTGTTTAACATAAACTCGTAGTACCAAATCGATTGGTGAGTAGTCCCCTGGAGTTTTAAATGCAAAGTTAGAAAATCATAAAGGTTTTTTATTTCTGAGTTCGCGAAGCCGTCTCTGCCCTCGAATGGGAAATCAAAGAGTGAGGGAAAATGGGGTTTGGAGAAGGGATTGAGAGATTTGCACATTAAGAAGGAAAATGTAAAAGAATACGAATAATAAACCAGTACTTTTGTATTGTTTTAAAGTTCAGTAAAATATCCAACTCAGCTCTATTTTACTTGAACGGGTCTTGTTTTGAAATATTATTTTTTGAAACATGAAACTTACAACTATACCTAACAGGTCCGAAATATTCTTTTTGCTAGTTCACAACTTGTTTTCACTTGGAAAACCCCGTTTTCTCAGGTTATAAACTGGTTTTGACTTTGTTTTAAACTGACCTATAGCTGGTTCTGAACCTAAACCATTCACCAAAAACTAGATTATTTTCCAAACCAAACTATTTTGGCAGTTTATTTTGGTTTGGTTTTATATTCTAGTTCAAAACTTCCCTGTAAAGGTTGTTGACATCTATGGTGCTTTGCTTTTAAGACCTTGTGATTTTAGGATTCTTTGATGCTATGTTATTTTTTATAATGTTTCAAAAGAAAGCAGTTAATGATGAGAGTTTGTTTACTATGTTAATGAAGGGTAAAATGGAGACAGAAGTGGTGGATGCAGAGCTTGTGTTGCCAAGCTATCTTAGTTTTAAGAAAGTTCAAATGTACGAGAAATATCCTAAAGGCCAAGCCAGGGGCAGGCACTGGAAACATCTGAAGCAGATAATTCAAGCTGAGAATTACCAGAACTACCCTCCTGATGAACCCAATTGTGAGCTATTATTCCCTCTGTCTGTACTTTCCTAGGAATCAATTTAGTTGTTTTCGTTGCAAAAAATATGAAAAATTATCAATGATTGAATATAAAATAGTTTACAGTCCTAATCACTTTAGTATCTGTTTTCACTAACTGCAGTCAGTTATACTGAGCACTCTAATCAGCATAGGTTGGTGTGCAAGCTATTCTATTAGTCAGTTATGTTGAACTGTGATATGGAACATACGGTATGGACCTCACTGTTAGTATAATAGACTTTCAGGCAGCCTAGTACTACCTCAGTCGGTAATGACAGCTTAGAGTTAGTTTCATCCCATAAATACTCCCTTTGAAATCTGATCAAACTGAATAGAAAAATAACAGTTCAGTTTATTGTATATTCTCTCATTCTCTATCTTCTAGTCTGTGCAAGCTACTAAGTTTATGTAAATACATGTATTTATACTTTAACAAATGTACTAATGCAAATTCTTTCAGTTTACTTAAATCTCTCTTTGAATTCAACTTAGGTCTTGTTTCTTCAGAGGCTATGTAATGTATTTCAATATTGGCTATTTGTATGTATGTTTGCCACTTACGTGTGCCATCCTTGCCAACGAATTTTAGTTATATATTTTTAATTTGGGTTATCTTGCAGATGTGAATATTGAGTCACCTCCATCTATGCATCCCTGCAAGAAAATTTGTGATATTACTGGCTTTGAGGTATGTTGTGATATACTTTTTGAATTACAATTATATGATCTGATCGATCATTACTGGTAGCCCATTTGGTGTTTGCAATAAAAATTTTTACCCTAAGACTTAAAGGACAGTTCTTCTTGTATGCAGTAGTTTACTTAGTATATATGTAAAAATACTCTCAACTGCCTTCTACAGAATTTGTAAAAATATTCGATGTCTTATCTATTTCTTTTTTGTAAGTTGTCAAATTGCGATCTCATACTCTAGTATTCATTTGAGCAGCTTGTTAATTGATCTGGCTGCATGCTAACTCAAGAATTTATGCATATATACATTGGCGTGGAATGTGCTTTTACCTCTGTTTAATTAATTATAATTTTTTATGCTGCAGGCACCTTACCATGATCCTAGAACTAATCTTCGGTACGCAAATACGGAGGTTTTCAAAATCATCAGATCTCTTCCTAATGAGTATGTTCAAAGATACCTAGCTCTAAGGAACGCAGCAATCGTTCTTAAGTAGTTGTGAATGAAATCTTTAGAATGTGAATGAGTCTTACTATCACGGCATTCTCTCAACTGGTCTAGTGTCAATCTGTCACCACTTTGTATTGCAAGATTTGTGACAGATAACATTGGCGGTTGGCCAACGAATGAAACATGCTGCATTTACCCAATCTAGTATTTTGATCTGTGTTCTACAAAGGATAAATATTTATTTAAATGATCATAATATCATTGAAATATATAAAATAAATATTTTTAAGTATATAAATTGTATTTGGAATTTATATAAATTTACACGAAGATAAAAGGAAGTGAAAAGGAGTGCAGAGTGAAAAGAGTGAAGTTTCACCTTACAAGACATGAATCGACTATATAAAATGAGTAAATCGGTAATATTTTCTACTCAATGAAAAACTCTGACAATGGCAAGTTTAGTTTGACACCCTTTTTTTTAGTAGTATATTGTGTGCATAATATTTATTAATTTTACTCATAATCAAGTGATGTAAAGAGACTTCGGAAATTATCTTTAAAGAGCTCTTTATTTTTAGCCATATATCATACAAGATATGATCTCGAAATTTTGGTTGTATTTCCAACTCAATTCATTCCAAGAGAACCTAATTCACAATGACACATCATTTTATTGTTTTTATAATTTTTTTTTGAAGTACTTGAAGTAGTAATAAAGAAAAAAAATGACATTATGTAATTATTAATGAAATAACTATAATAATTATATTTTCTATGAAGTACTGGAAAATATTATGATATAAAATGTGTAACATATCATTTTAGTAGTATAAAACTAATAAAATAAAACATTCATAATAATATTTAAAAGCAGATTAACAATATAAAAAGTATATTAGTATAGTCCTTCCCAAGTGCAGACTATAGAAATATATCGTTTATACAACAACACCAAACCTACGCACCAACTACTCATACATCTGCTGCAATCTCAACTCTAACTATAGACTTCCCATCCTTAGAGGCGTCTCTAAGCCTACATCTTCATTTGCTCTCACCAAAATTTTGATCATCGCAAAATAAGAAAGCAACACAAGACCACATAATGCAAGAGTAAGCTAGTATAGAAAAGAGAAATCCTAAGGCCATTAAAACATATCAATTACTAGTCATACATAGACAACTACAGTAATTCACATAATTGCACAGACAATTGACACTAAACTCAATTATTTGGATACATGCATTTGGAATCAAAATCACTGGAACTTGCACTTGTGGTAGCCTCTATTGGTCTGCAGAACCATTGCCAATGAGTTTTACCTTACCACACACAAGGTTAATCCATCATCATTTAGGGCCATTATCCTGCCACATATTAAGACCTCCTACTACTCTCACCACATGAACCAGTCTACTCTAATTGAGTGTGAATGATTCTTAGAGTTTCAAAATGTCACCTTACTTGAATCCATAGTCCAATGCATACACTAAAGTAACATCACCATAAAATAAGTCATTATCATCACAGTTTCACAATGCTTAAAGCTTACAAGTTTTTCAACCAAACACCAGGAAAATTTTGATAAGTAGAGATGTTCATTTCATGGAGAATGATATGTGGGATTGGAATGAAAAACAAGTAGTTGAATTTGCTGATCAAGTTTCAAAATCTCAACTTGATAAAAATGAGCTAGTAGATGGCATTTTAGTTAGAGGTATGATCATTTGCTAATATCTACCAAAGATGTAACGTGGTTGTGCTTGAACCAACAAATTTTTTGGAAGCAGAAAAGGGTACAAAATGGATTACAACAATAAAAGAAGAACTCTTAATGATTGAAAAAAAATGAAACATGAAAGTTGGTGAGAAGACCCACAAATAGAAAAGTGATTGATGTGAAGTGGGTATTTAAAACCAAGTCAAATCCTAATGGCATAATTAGCAAGCATAAAAATAGACTTGTTGTGAAAGGGTATGCTCAAATTTTCAATGTTAATTTTTATGAAAATTTTTCTCCTGTTGCCAAATTAGATACAACTAGACTAACAGCGAAATCAGTTTTATTTTTTCCATTACCACTTACAATCAAACACAACGAGACCTTCCAATTCAACACAATCAGACATGCCAATTCAACACAATCAAATTTGCCAATTCAACATTCCAATACCACACATAGATTTGGCAATTACACACAATTCTTCTTCTTCTTCTTCTTCTTCTTCCTCTTCTTCTTCTTCCTCTTCTTCTTCTTCCTCTTCTTCTTCTTCCTCTTCTTCTTCTTCCTCTTCTTCCTCTTCTTCTTCTTCCTCTTCCTCTTCTTCTTCTTCCTCTTCTTCTTCTTCCTCTTCTTCTTCCTCTTCTTCTTCTTCATCTTCTTCTTCATCATCTTCTTCTTCTTCTTCTTCTTCTTCTTCTTCTTCTTCTTCTTCTTCTTCTTCTTCTTCTTCTTCTTCTTCTTCTTCTTCTTCCCTCTTCTTCTTCTTCTTCTTCTTCTTCCTCTTCTTCTTCTTCCTCTTCTTCCTCTTCTTCCTCTTCTTCTTCTTCCTCTTCTTCCTCTTCTTCCTCTTCTTCTTCTTCTTCCTCTTCTTCTTCTTCCTCTTCTTCTTCTTCCTCTTCTTCCTCTTCTTCTTCTTCCTCTTCTTCTTCTTCTTCTTCTTCTTCTTCTTCTTCTTCTTCTCCTCCTCCTCCTCCTTCTCCTCCTCCTCCTCCTCCTTCTCCTCCTCCTCCTCCTCCTCTTTCTCCTCCTCCTCCTTCTCCTCCTCCTCCTTCTTCTTCTTC
>Ga0214544_1001356_pt1 | contig 50466 bp, 40 predicted proteins | sample CNSS3metaG_FD_160074 | JGI IMG/M metagenome (GOLD analysis project Ga0214544, IMG submission 160074) | Root nodule microbial communities from cowpea collected in UCLA plant growth center, Los Angeles, California, USA - CNSS3 | ecosystem: Host-associated > Plants > Roots > Nodule | place: USA...
CTTAAGCTATTAAAAGCATATAAAGGGTGTTCGACCCAGGTCGCTTACTTGGGTTAAGGTGGGGAACTTAAGCGATTAAAAGCATATAAAGGGTGTTTGCCCAGGTCGCTTACTTGTCGTAAGGGTGCGGAACTTAAGCGATTAAAAACATATAAAGGGTGTTCGATCCAGGCAGCTTAGTTGTGGTAAGGGTGGGGAACTTAAGCTATTAAAAGCATATAAAGGGTGTTCGACCCAGGTCGCTTACTTGGGTTAAGGTGGGGAACTTAAGCGATTAAAAGCATATAAAGGGTGTTTGCCCAGGTCGCTTACTTGTCGTAAGGGTGAGGAACTTAAGCGATTAAAAACATATAAAGGGTGTTCGATCCAGGTCGCTTACTTGTGGTATACGTGGGAAACTTAAGTTATTAAAAGCATATAATGGGTGTTCGACCCAAGTCGCTTACTTGTGGTAATGGTGAGGAACTTAAGCGATTAAAAACATATCAAGGGTGTTTGACCCAGGTCACTTAATTGCGGTAAGGGTGGGGAACTTAAGCGATTAAAAACATATAAAGGGTGTTCGATCCAGGTCGCTTACTTGTGTAAGGGTGGGGAACTTAAGTTATTAAAAGCATATAAAGGGTGTTCGACCCAGGTCGCTTACTTGTGGTAATGGTGAGGAACTTAAGCGATTAAAAACATATCAAGGGTGTTTGACCCAGGTCACTTACTTGTGCTAAGGGTCGGGAACTTAAGCGATTAAAAACATATAAAGCGTGTTTGACCCAAGCCGCTTATTTGTGGTAAGGGTGGGGAACTTAAGCGATTAAAAACATATAAAGGGTGTTCGATCCAGGTCGCTTACTTGTGGTATAGATGGGAAACTTAAGTTATTAAAAGCATATAAAGGGTGTTCGACCCAGGTCGCTTACTTGTGGTAATGGTGAGGAACTTAAGCGATTAAAAACATATCAAGGGTGTTTGACCCAGGTCACTTAATTGTGGTAAGGGTGGGGAACTTAAGCGATTAAAAACATATAAAGGGTGTTCGATCCAAGTCGCTTACTTGTGGTAATGGTGGGGAACTTAAGTTATTAAAAGCATATAAAGGGTGTTCGACCCAGGTCGCTTACTTGTGGTAATGGTGAGGAACTTAAGCGATTAAAAACATATCAAGGGTGTTTGACCCAGGTCACTAACTTGTGGTAAGGGTGGGGAACTTAAGCGATTAAAAACATATAAAGGGTGCTCGACCCAGGCTGCTTACTTGTGGTAAGGGTGGGGAACTTAAGCGATTAAAAACATATAAAGGGTGTTCGATCCAGGTTGCTTACTTGTGGTAAGGGTGGGGAACTTAAGCGATTAAAAGAATATAAAAAGTGTTCGACCCAGGCCGCTTACTTGTGGTAATGGTGGGGAACTTAAGTTATTAAAAGCATATAAAGGGTGTTCGACCCAGGTCGCTTACTTGTGGTAATGGTGAGGAACTTAAGCGACTAAAAACATATCAAGGGTGTTTGACCCAGGTCACTAACTTATGGTAAGGGTGGGGAACTTAAGCGATTAAAAATATATAAAGGGTGTTCGACCGAGGCTGCTTACTTGTGGTAAGGGTGGGGAACTTATGCGAGTAAAAACATATAAAGGGTGTTCGATCCAGGTTGCTTACTTTTGGTAAGGGTGGGGAACTTAAGCGATTAAAAGAATATAAAGAGTGTTCGATCTAGGTTGCTTACTTGTGGTAAGGGTGGGGAACTTAAGCGATTAAAAACATATAAAGGGTGTTCGATCCGGGCCGCTTAGTTGTGGTAAGGGTGGGGAACTTAAGCTATTAAAAGCATATAAAGGGTGTTCTACCCAGGTCACTTACTTGGGGTAAGGGTGGGGAACTTAAACGAATTAAGCATGAGATAAGGGTGTTCGACCTAGGCCACTTACTTGGGGTAAGGGTGGGGAACTTAAACGAATTAAGCATGAGATAAGGGTGTTCGACCCAGGCCGCTTACTTGGGGTAAGGGTGAGGAACTTAATCGAATTAAGCATGAGATAAGGGTGTTCGACCCAGGCCGCTTACTTGGGGTAAGGGTGGGGAACTTAAACGAATTAAGCATGAGATAAGGTTGTTCGACCCAGGCCGCTTACTTGGGGTGAGGGTGGGGAACTTAAACGAATTAAGCATAAGATACGTGGAAAAGTCGTATAGTTGAGAACCCTTCTTTTTATTTATTGAATATGGGTGCCTTGTTAAAACCTCCCTGGCCAAAACCCCCTTAGGGAAAAAAGACCAGGTGAGGAAAAAGAGTACACCCAGGGTTACAAGTATTCGGCTCAGTACAGTATACATTTAACTGAAATAGAATTTGAGGTGGGACACATTCCAGGTGTTGGGTATTTCTTCCCCAGATAAGTGTTCAAGGCGATAAGCTCCTCCTCCTGCGTCTTCACGTATGTGGTATTGGCCCTCCCAATTGACGGAGAATTTGCCATCCTTCTTTCTTACGCTGCTGGCCATTCTCCAGACTAAGTCCCCATTTACGAATGATCGTGGACATAGGTTTGCGTTATACTTTCTGGCAACTCTTCGTTTGGCAGCTAGATTGCGTATTTGGGCATTTTCTCTGAGTTCGGGTAAGAGGTCGAGATGGGTGGCCATGTTTTGGTGGTTCTGGGTTGGGTCGTATAGTTCTTGGCGCAGGAATGGTTCGTCAATTTCAACTGGTATCATGGCGTCTACACTATAGACTAGGCTGAATGGGGATTCGTTTGTTGATGATTGAGGGGTGCACCTATAAGCCTATAGCACTTCTACTAACTCTTCGGGCCATCGGCCTTTGGCGGTATCTAATCTCTTGCGTAGCTCCACGAGGATAACTTTACTTGCTGCCTCTGCTTGCCCATTGGTTTGTGGATGCTCTACGGAACTTGTGATGTGTTTGATGCCTAGACCGGTGTAGAACTTGGCTAGCTCTTTGTCAATAAACTGTCGATTGTTGTCTGTGATGATGGTATGTGGAACACCATATCTGCATATGATATCCTTCCAAACAAATTGCTGAACTTGCTGGGCCGTGATGGTAGTTAGCGGCTTGGCTTCTATCCATTTGGTGAAGTAATCGACGGCTACAATTAGGAATTTTACCTGCCCTTTGCCGGGTGCAAATGGGCCTAGAATGTCCATTCCTCACTTAGCGAATGGCCATGGGGATAGTATGTGGTGTAGTTGTTCTTGTTTTTGGTGAATAAGATTGCCATGTTTCTGACATGGTTTGCACATTTTGACATAATCCTGGCAGTCTGCTTCTATTGTCGGCCAGAAGTATCCGGCTCTAAGAACCCTGGTAGCCATGGTGCGTGCACCAGAATGATAACCACAAATACCTTCGTGTAGCTCTTTAATAACGTATTGTGCTTGTTCTGCCGTGACACACTTAAGTAGGGGTTGGCCATACCCGCGTTTGTAGAGGTCATCGCCTATCATGGTGTACCTGGCGGCCTTAGCCAGCCAAGTTTTGTCCGCATCTAGAGGGGGGTTGTTGGTTTTGAGGTACTAGATATAGGAGGTGGTCCAGTTTTGGTCTTGGGAGGGGGTGACATTGTTCGCTGGGGCGTGGGTTAAATTTTGACAAGTGTGTGTGATGGAAGGCGTGGATAGTGTTTGTTGTAGTAAGGATCGGTGACAATTTTTTAACTTGGTGCTGGCCAATTTGGAGAGGATATTGGCCCTGATGTTGTCGGTTCTTGGGATATGTTCAATGCGGACTTGTTCGAAGGCGGATTGAATGACTGCTCGGACCAGATGGTAATACTGTAGAAGGATGGGGTCTTTGATCTATAACTCGTCATTTAGATGGCCTACAGTGAGCTTGGAGTCATTTTTGCACGTTAACCTCTTGACGCCTACTTCCCGGGCCAGGGAAAGGCTGGCGAGGATGGCTTCGTACTCGGCTTGGTTATTTGACGTTTTGAAGACAAAGTGAAGGGATTTTTCAATGAGGATGTCGTTGGGGCCTTCTAAGACGATGTCAGTGCCGCACCTCGCGGATTTGAGGAACCATTTACATGAAACGTCCACTGGTCCTCTGTGGGTGTGTGCTGTAGGTCGTTGACGAAGTCTAAGAGACACTAGGCTTTGATGGGGCCATGGGGTTCATAGCGGATGTTGAATTCTGACAGTTCGACGGCGCATGATGACATGCGTCCGACTAGATCTGGTTTTTGTAATATCTTTTGGATTGGGTAGTCAATTTTAACGGTAATGGTGTGGTTTTGGAAATATGGGCGTAGGCGGCATGCCGCATGGACCAAAGATAGGGCCAACTTTTCTACCATCTGATATCTGGTTTCAGGATCCTGCAGCGTTCTGCTCACAAAATATACAAGATGTTGCGTGCCTTCTTTTTCCTGGACAAGTGCGGCGCTGACAGTGTAGTCGGTGGCTGTGATGTATACGAGTAGGGGTTGATGGGTGTCCGGCTTGTGGAGGATAGGTGGGGAGGTTAGGGTTGTTTTTAATTTTTGGAAAATTTGTTCACAGTCATCATTCCACGTGAACCGGGTGGATTTCTTTAGGAGTTGGACTATGGGTTGGGTTTGTTCGGCTAGTTTGGGTAGGAAGCGAGAAATGGCTGTGAGACAGCCAATGAGACGTTGGACCTCCTTAATAGTAGTGGGGCTGCGCATTTCGATGATGGCCTTGCATTTTTCAGGGTTGGCTTCTATGCCGCGCTAGGTTAACATAAAACCAAGGAATTTACCCCGCTCAACGCCGAATACACACTTGTTAGGTTGAGACGAAGGTTGTATTGGCGTAGTGCAGAGAAAACTATCGACAGGTCCTCGGCATGTTGGCGATGACTTGGAGACTTGACAACCATATCGTCGACGTATACTTCAACACAGTGTCCCATTAGGTGGCTGAAAACCTTGTCCATCAGTCGTTGGTAAGTTGCTCCGGCGTTTTTGAGACCAAAGGGCATGACCCTATAAAAGTAGTTGGCGTCGTCCGTGATGAAGGCGGTTTTGTGCATGTCGGATGAGGCCATAGGAATTTGGTTGTATCCGGAATATGCATCCAAAAAACTAAGCACCTTGTTCCCTGCCACGCCGTCCACGAGTTGATCGTTGTTGGGTAATGGGTAAGCATCACGAGGGCAAGCCTTGTTTAGGTTCGTGTAATCTACACACATCCACCATTTGCCGTTGGCTTTCTTTACCAAGACAACGTTAGAAAGTCAAGTGGTGTACTGAGCTTCTTCTATAAACCCTGCGCTTAGTAACTTGTCAGCTTCAACCTTAGCTGCTTGCCGACGTTCTTCGCCAAGCTTGCGTTTTTTCTTGGATACGTAGCGGGCTTCTTTATATATGGATAGTTTGTGGGATGCCACTTGAGGGTCCACTCCAAGGAGGTCGGCGGCTGACCAGGCGAAAAGATCGGTGTTGTTGATGAGGATGGGTGTGATGGTGGCACGCTCGTCAGAGTTTAAACCGGTGCCTAGGTTAATAGAGTGACCATTGGGAAGCTCTAGAGGGGAGGTGTCCTCAACTAGTTTAAGACGAACATCCCGGGCTACTCTGGGGTCTAGATCTTCGCCGGATAGGGTTATGCTGGAGCCGGGGGGTCGTTCGATGTGGTTGGTTTGTTGGATTGGGAGCTGTGGTCGTAGGCTGGCCATGTAGCATTCGCGTGCCAAGCGCTGGTCGCAGTGGATGGTAAGGATGTTACCGAACGGGGAAGGGAACTTCATGGCCAAGTGAGGGGTGGAAATGACGGCGCCAAGGGTATTGAGGGAAGGACGGCCCAGGAGGATGTTATAGGATGTTGGCGCGTCGACGATAAGGAAGCGAATTGGGATGGTTTTAGTCTGTGTCCCCTCCCGAAAGACGGTGTGGAGGTCGATGTAGCCACGGGTGGATACTTGTTCGCCAGAAAAGCCATAAATTGGCTCGTCATATGGGACCATGACGGTGTCAGGAAGTTGAAGTTTTTGGTAGGTGGCCCAGTAGAGGATATCAACGGAGCTACCCTAATCAACGAGGACTTTCTTAACAGCGTAGTTTTCGATTTCAACAGTGATAACCATGGGGTCATCTTGTTGATGGTCGAGGCCGTGAAAGTCGTTATCCGTGAAGGTGATAGGAGGCATATGGCGTTTGTGGTGGGAATGAGTGATATGGTTGATGGATTGGATATGACGGAGGTGTCTTTTTCTGGCGGAAGAGGTGGATTGGGCAGGGCGTTTGTCGTGACGGGAGTCATGTGGAGGACGTCTATGATCGGATCGAGTGGGCGGATATCAGGACGTGGGTTAGGCTGTGGGGTGGGGTTGGCGGTGGTGGTTGCATAGTCGTTGCAGAATTTGGTGTGGAGGGTTTGCATTTCCTCCATGCGGACATAGTCAGCTGCACGTAATTTGAGCTCGTGCATGGAGGCAGGTGGGTGGAGGTAGACGTTGTTGGCGAAGGGGCCGAGTTGTATGGTAAGTGCCATGCATTGGAGGATCATCTCCTGATTGAGGTGTGGGGTACAAAGAGTTGCCTTACTGAAGCGATCTATGAACGCTCTGAGTGGTTCGCCTTGTTGTTGTCTGATGCCCAGGAGGAAGATTGTGGTAGTTTGGTGCGGGCGACTGCCAGCAAAATGGGTGGAGAACATGTGAGAAAGGATGTCGAAACTGTCGATGGAGTAAGATGGAAGGGTTGTGAACCATTCTAGGGCAGGACCCTTGAGGGTGGTGGGGAAGGCTTTGCAAAAGACTACATCTTGGAACGTGTACAGGGCGACATGGGTGATGTAGACTTTGAGGTACTCGTCAGGGTCGGTTTCGTCAGTATAGCGGTCCAGGGTGAAAGGTTCCCACTGGGCAGGAAGAGGGGTGTTGGCGATAAAGTCAGTGAAGGGGTGACGGCGTCTAGGCTGGTGGGGAGGGAGCAAGTGGGGTGGGATGGGATGGTTGATCATAGCGGGGAAGGTAGATATAAGGTTGTGAGGGGGGATGTGGCTTATTGGGGGGTATTGCGGGTTGTATGGTGGAACATGTGTGGTGTGTAGGGTGGTGGGTATGTTATAGGGGATCTGTGTGGTAGGTGATGAGTCATTATTTTCATCCATTCCACTAGTCTTTGTGTACCCATTAGACAGTTGATTATTGCTTAATTGTTCATCATTAGAGTATTTTTCATCTAATGGGCTTTATTGGGCCACTGTTCCTAATTTGGACTAATTTCACATTATTTGGCCTAATTTTTGTTTTTAATTATTTTTAGGTATTTGGGTGAAGCAATTTTGGAGCTTGGACATTAATATTTAGTTGAAGAGACTTTCCACATCATTGCCACATCATTTCCATATCATTTCCACGTCAGCAAAGTCAATGGGTCAACATTTGAGGCCCATAGTGGCATTTTTGTAAATCTGAGAGGGTGAGTGGCAGAGTGGCAGTTTTGTAAATATAAGTGGCAGGGGTGATATGACCACGAAATTAGGTCTGCATGAGAGAGTTCAGCCGCTCCATCATCTTCAACCTCTCTTCAAAACCTCCATTTTCGTTCTCAAAGCTTCCATGGACGTCCCCCTTGCGATTTTTCACATTTTTGGGTCATTTTTACCGTTTTTATGCATATTTGACAGCACCCATTGAGGGTTTTACGTTTTGAATTCGTTTTGTTGCTTGGGCAGTTCGTTTTGTGGGTTTTATTGACTTGGAACAATACCCATTCATGGGGTTTTCGCATTTATATATGATAACACCGTTTTGCATTCCATTTAAGCTTTGAAATCTCTATTTTTGCTCTTAAATTGCGTTTTCAGATTTCATAAGTTAGGTTCTTGGTTCTGTTTTTGTGATTCCAGTTTTGAAGTTTTTAATTGCTCATTTCCATGTCTAGCTAAATTCGTGTATTTGACTCCTTTATGAAAAATGCAATGAAGCTTTGAGGGTGTGCTTGTTTTGTGAAATCTGCCATGTTTTTGTTCTGAATTCGTGGGATGCATGTGGTGAATCTGTTAATGCTTAATTTACAGAGTAATTGCATATGTTTTGGTTAAGATACGTTCATGCTTAATGTATGTAGCTTGGTTGTCACGAATTTAAGGATGTGTGCATTACTTAATTGCATAATGAAGCTAGATTGTAATTTTCGCTTAGTGAATTATTATGTAGTGGATTGATTAGCATTCTGAATCTGTCTGTCAACCCCCCCTTATGTTTTATTGTTGTGTTCATCTAGGAATTTTGCTTTGAATGAAAATATTAGTCGTTGGGAGACGACTTGGTTCACTTTCATGTACTGCATTTAATATGTTTTAATTTGGTGGGGTACGGCCTCTATCAGTAGGGAGGGTAGCGGCAGGGGTTGGGGGTGCGGTGAGCCCTAGTTGAGTAGATGGGAAGTGAGGGGGATGGGTAGAGGGAATGGGTGTTTGTTGAGTGGTGGTGAAGGTGTGAGGAGTGGGGTTGTATTCGCTTTCTTCCTCCGTGGGCTGGAAGGCTCGAGACCTTGCAACTTCAAAGGTTTCCTTGGCTTTCCCCTTGAGGTTGGGATTAGCTTCGATCCTTCGCCTCAGGCGAGAGTTCTCTTGTCGTAGTGCCTCCATCTCGTCAGCACTGCGTTTCTTCAGATTTGCGAGTTCTTGCTGCATCCTCGCTTGGCCGTCTAGGATGGCGGCCAGGTCAGGGGTGATGCCAGCAGGTCCTGAGGGACCAGCATCCGCCTGTTTGTTCACTCCAGCTTTGCTACGGGTGGAAACCATCTTCAGAGAAAAACGGGTACTAAAGGTGTTCGTCTCGTGCCCCACGGTGGGCGCCAATTGTTCCTGCAGAAGAACAAATAAGATGAGTTAAGCACAAGCGTCACCTTACCATGTAGTCCGTTATCTCCTCAGTTGGTCTCTTCTCGGTTGGTACATGTCAACTTGAACCCGGGGAGGGGTTACCTGCAGAAGAGTCTCCGAAGCTCAAGTAAGTCGAAGCTCAAGTAAGTCAAAGCTCTCAGAAGGTCAAACCAGTGATTAATGAATGCGTACCTTTAATTACTGGGGTCCACACATATTTATAGAGCATTAATGATGTCTGATTACCTCATGGGTTGGGCCTTGACTTGGGCTCTGGCTTGGGTTGTGAGTGGGCCTGGGCCCTAACCCAAGCTCTTAAGACCTATTGAACGCGAGGACTTCTATTTTTACTAAGCTTATTGGGGTGGTCGGCTTGGGCTTTAATCTTACCGGGTCTGCTAGAGTAGCCGGCCTAGACCGACTACTGACCTTGACGGTTTACGTTGGTTATATGAGGTGCAGGTTGTTCCTTTAGATATTTAGGTTAGAACTGGTGCAAGTTAGGCTGACTCGACCTAGGTTGAGTACTTGGCTGCCTTGGTATATGCACTGTTTACTTATTTGGTCGAGTTTGGCTAGGTGTGGTACACCAGTCCCCTAACCTTGTCCGATATTAGTTGTCGGTCAAGGGTGATATGTGTTGGTATGATAAGATGGCAGAACCGGCTAGGTGTGATACACAACAGATGGAGGCTGCTAGGGTGGCTGTTGAGGACGCCCACCGACAGCATATGGAGGGCATCTGCTAGCTAGAGGAGAATAGGGTGGTTGCCCCTGTACTTGGTTCTGAGCCACGACCATTAGTCAAGGAGTGGAGTCTGGAGGACTTCCTGAAACATCATCCGGTGAAATTCAACGGGAAGACTTGTCCAAATGCAGCAGACCAGTGGCTGAAGGACCTGGAGAGAATTTATGATACGAAGATGTGCCCGGTGGAGAACAGATTAGCCTTCACAATGTACATGCTTACGGGGGAGGCAAAACATTGGTGGACCAGCACAAAATCCATCATGGAGGAGAGAGAGGAGCCTGTGACGTGGGAGGCATTCAGGGGGAAATTCCTCTCCGAGTACTTCCCCGACAGTGTACGATATGCCAAGGAGGTGGAATTCCTCCAGCTCACCCAGGGAGGGAAGTCAGTAGCTGATTATGCTGAGAAGTTCAAGCATCTCAGTCGCTTCTATACACTGCCGCTTGATGAGGAGTTGAGATGCCAAAAATTTGAGAACGGCCTCAGGGGAGACATCCGCTTAATGATAACCCCTCTATCCATCAAGGACTTCGCTGCACTAGTGGAGAAAGCACGAGTAATGGAAAAGATGAAGAATGAAGTGGAAGGGCAGCGCCCACAACAACTCCAGAGGATAGGTGGACCATCTGGGTTCAAACCGAGGCACGAGGAGAAGAGGAAGCCTTATGACAGACCTCACCATCAGCCTCAGGATTCTAGGAGTTTTCCCCTCAGCAGGGTCGAGTATAGTGTTACATATGCGGAGGCCCTCATCTGAGGAGCACCTGCCCGCGCATGGAGGGCTTTCGTCGATGCAACAACTGTGGCAAGGAAGGCCACTTTGGGAAAGACTGCCCCACCCTTGCTAGGGCATCGACATGCCCTCCAGTTCAGACTCCCCACTAGCATGAGTGGAGAGACAGAGGCAACAGGCCTCAGGCGACAGATAGAGTGTACGCCATGATCGGAGTGGAGGCTACAGGTTCAGGTAACCTGGTTATGGGTTATTGTTTGATAGTTGGGATGAAATGTTGTGTGTTGTATGATTCTGGAGCGACACACTCATTTGTGTCAGATGCATGTGTGGAACGTTTGGATCTGCCGGTGTGCAAGCTGCAGTGCGAGCTTGCAGTGTCTACTCTAGCATCGGGTTTGGTCAGGACATCGTCCTTATGTGCTAGGTGTCTAGTGGAGGTGGAGGGGCGCAGGTACAAAGTGAATCTGATCTGCCTACTTCTATAAGAGTTGGAGGTGATCTTAGGGATGGATTGGCTCTCTACCAATCACATTCTTATAGACTACCGCGAGAAAAAGTTATTGTTTGCCAACTAACCTGAGTTGTTATCGTCTCACGGGGTTATGAAGGAGCTACAAGACGGTGCCCAATGTTTCATGATCTTCACACATCTTGGGGTGGAGAAAGAGGAGAGGACGTCAATTATACTGGTCATGCACGAGTTTGAGGATGTATTCCCGGATGAGGTGTCAGGGTTGCCTCCCAATAGAGAGGTGGAGTTCTCTATTGAACTGGTACCAGGAACAGGTCCGGTATCGATGGCCCCGTACCGTATGGCCTTAGTGGAGTTAGTGGAACTCAAGAAACAAATAGAGGAGTTGATGGGGAAGCAGTTTATCTAACCCAGCACTTCGCCTTAGGGAGCACCAGTACTTTTGGTGAAGAAGAAATATGAGACTTCGTGTCTGTGTGTGGACTACAGATAGTTAAACAAGATGACCATCAAGAACAAGTACCCCCTTCCGAGAATTGACAATTTGATGGATCAGCTACATGGTTCATCAGTGTTCTCAAAGATTGATTTGTTGTCGGGATACCATCAGATCTTGGTGAAGGCTGATGATGTACAGAAGACGGCCTTCAAGTCCCGGTATAGATACTACGAGTATGCGGTTATGCCTTTTGGTGTGACCAATGCTCAAGTAGTGTTCATGGACTACATGAACAGAATTTTTAAGCCCTTCTTAGGTAAGTTTGTCGTAGTCTTCGTAGACGACATTCTCGTCTACTCTAAGACTTAGGAGGAACATGCAAAACACCTGAAGTTGGTGCTTGGTGTTCTGCGGGAGAAGAAGTTGTATGCCAAGTTGTCCAAGTGTGAATTCTGGATGGATGAGGTTCAGTTTTTGGGACATGGGATATCTGCTCAGGGGATTGCAGTAGACCCAGCCAAGGTCGAGGCGGTGGTAAAGTGGAAAAGTCCCAAGTCGGCCACAAAAATCAGGAGCTTTGTGGGTTTAGCTGGCTACTATAGGAGATTCATAGAAGGATTCTCCAAGATAGTGGCACCTTTGACACAAATCACCCGAAAAGACCAACCTTTCACCTGGACGGATAAGTGTGAAGAAAGTTTCCAAGAGCTGAAACGAAGGTTGATGAGTGCTCTCATATTTATCATTCCGGATGTTGGGAAACTGTTTGAGGTGTATTGTGATGCCTCTCACTTGGGTCTTGGCTGTGTGTTAATGCAAGAGAAGAAGGCGGTGGCGTATGCTTCGAGACAACTTAAGGTGCATGAGCGTAACTACCCCACTCACGACTTGGAGTTGGCAGATATAGTATTTGCCTTGAAGATCTGGAGGCATTATCTCTATGGTGCCCAGTTTCGTGTGTTCAGCGATCATAAGAGTCTCAAGTATTTGTTTGATCAGAAGGAGCTGAACATGAGGCAGAAGAGGTGGATAGAATTTCTGAAGGACTATGATTTTGAGCTCTTGTACCATCCGGGGAAGGCAAATGTTGTAGCAGATGCCTTGAGTAGGAAGATAGTGCACGTCGCGCATCTTATGATAAAGGAGGTGGAGCTACTAGAGCAGTTCAGGGATATGAAGCTGTAGGTGGAGTTGGGATCCGAGTCCATTAGGTGTAGTACCTTAACTATATCTAGTGATTTCTTGGATTCAGTTAGGGAGAGGCAGTTACTGGATGTCAGCTTAAACTGGGTGCGGGAACAGCTTGGGTCAGATGAAGCAAAGGATTTTGCTTTGGGTAATGATGGCATATTGTGGTTCTAGAGCAGAGTGTGTGTACTAGATGATGCTGAGGTAAAACGGTTAATCCTTGAGGAAGAGCACAAGAGTCGTCTTAGCATGCATCTTGGCATGACTAAGATGTACCAGGATCTCAAGGAAACCTTCTGGTGGCAGGGAATGAAGAAAGATGTGGGTCAACTCATATCAGCCTACTTGACATGTCAGAAGGCGAAGGTTGAGCATCAGAGACCCAGTGGGATTCTACAGCCCTTGGAGATACCAGTGTGTAAATGGGATAGCATCTCCATGGATTTTGTAACCCATTTGGCACGAACTTTTAGAGGGCACGATACCATCTGGGTCATAGTGGACCGAATGACTAAAAGTGTTCACTTCTTGGCGATGAACTTGAGAATGCCTATAGCCAAGTTGGCTCAGTTGTACATCAAGGAGATAGTGAGGCTGCATGGAGTACCTTCGAGTATAGTCTCTGACAGGGATCCACAGTTCACTTCATGGTTTTGAAAGACGCTGCAGAGTGCTATGGGTAGCAAACCCACGATGAGTTCAGCTTATCACCCTCAGATTGATGGCCAGTCTGAGAGGATGATTCAGTCACTTGAGGACTTGTTATGGACATGCATATTGGATCATCTGGGTGCTTGGGATGAAGTACTGTCTTTGATAGAGTTCACCTACAACAATAGTTTTCACACGAGCATTGGCATGGAGCCATATGAGGCTCTTTATGGTAGGAAGTGCAGGACCCCTCTATGTTGGTATCAGAATGGGGAGGCAGTGTTGGTTGGGCCAGAACTATTAGAGTAGAGCACAGAGAAAGTGAGGATGGTGAGAGATAGGATGCAGGCTTCTCAGAGTAGGCAGAAGACTTATGCAGACCGTAGGAGGAGACCTTTAGAGTTTGCGGCTAGAGATCACGTCTTCTTGAGGGTGACCCGAACCACTGGTGTGGGAAGAGCTCTCCGCTCAAAGAAGATTTCTCCTAAGTTTCTTGGCCCTTACCAGATCTCGAAGAGGATCAGACAGTGGCTTATGAGATTGCCCTACCTCCTCAATTGGCAAATCTCCACCCGGTGTTCCATGTGTCGCAGTTGAGGGAGTATGTGTTTGATCGAGCTCATGTGTTGGAAGCTGAGAATATATAGATCAGAGAGGACCTCACTGTGAAAGTAGCACTCATCGCCTTAGAGGACAGTCGAGTGGAGGAACGTAAGGGATAAATGTTCAGTCTTGTCATAGTCATCTAGGATCGGAGGACCGGTGACTCTACTTGGGAGCTGGAGGAGGATATGAGAAAATCACATCCACATCTTTTTACCTGATAAGTTTTCATTTTCAAGGTCGAAAATTTTTGTTGTTGAGAAAATGTAAGGCTCAATTTTTTCTACTCTAATATTTTAAGAGTTGGCCTTAATCTAATAGGCCTAAGGGTTGGCCCAAAGAGGAAAAGTCAGACCTAATGTGCCCTAACACTAACCACTATGCTCATTTTCATAAAACATAACTCCTTGCCTCCTTGAGCAGTTGCGTTCCTCTGCTAGGGTTTTGGATCTTATTCGTTCCCAAGTGCATTTAACCCTCTTCTGTCCACGTAAGTTGATCTCAGCCTATGCTCTTCTTCCTTCAACTTACTCTTCGTAGTTCAAACTAGAGTTCGTACTAATAAACCCGTTTAAATCTGTTCCGCTTCACTTTTACATCGCTGTAATCTCTTTCTAGAGCTGTAGTGCTCCGCTGTTCGGTGTCGAGGTCTTATTCTAGCTCATTCCAAGTAAGGGAAGCTAGAGATTCTGGTTTTTGAGTGTATTTTTGCCTACGATTGGTTCTGTTATGTATCTTTGGTGATCGTATAATGCGTGCTTTAAAAAGATTATGCTTTGTATACTGCTCTGGATGCAAACTTGGATTTTCAGGTGTTGAACAGCGAGAGGAACTGCTATTTTCGCCCAAGCGAGCTCGTCTCGCCCATGCGAGATTAGCAGAGGCTCGCCCAGGGACTTTCGCCCAAGTGCTCGCTCAAGCGAGAAACTGAATTTTTGAGCGAAAGACCATCTCGCTCAGGCGAGATGGCCTCGCCTAAGTGAGAGCTCGCGAAGCTCCTAGGATTCTATTTGTAGTCACGCCTAAGTGAGAGTCTGCAGCTTGAGCGAGGGCACTCCCCTCGCTTGAGCGAGGGCTCTTAGCTTGAGCGGGAATTGCTGCAGGCCACGTTGTTTTTCCTCCCTTGGTTGTTAATAATTGTTTATTGATTGTATTACCCTATTTTAAGTGTAAGGTTTGTGAAATGCATGAGTATATATATATATATATATATATATATATATATATATATATATATATATATATATATATATATATATATATATGAGAGTGTGAATTTGATAGATGTGATTGTGTGATCTTGGCATAGGAAATGAACGTGATGGCTGGTAATCAAAATGACATGGTATTGGCATGAGATAAAATTAATTATTCATGAGTTGGGAAGAATGAGATAGTATGGATTCAACATGGAATGTGAATGAGGATGGACCACAGAGGTCGGTATGGGGTTTTAAACGCATGAATAATATTGTTTGGTTGCTTGAATATGTTTGGTATGAGGTCAGTACATAATTCCTTGAACATCCTTAGGTGGGGTTTCAGGGTCGTGCTTCAGTGGTCGAGACGTAATTCCATGGTCCCTATGAGTGGGTGTCCATGGTGGTGCCCTATCTATATAATTTTGTAAGGATTCAAGGTAAGGTTGAATCCTGACACTCTAAGGAGTCAGTTAGTCTCACTTAGAGCGGACTGTCTCTTGTGGTGAGAGTAGCAGGAGGCCTGAAATCCATTAAGGGCTAACCTTGTGGGGGGATTGAATCATTGTAACACTTGTAACACATAGCTCGGGGGTGAGCAGCTCGGGGGTGAGCAACTCGAGGGTGAGCAACTCGAGGGTGAGCAGGGTAATCCACCACAAGTGCAAGCATCCGCTGAATCCGACCAGATTATATGTATTCGGATGAGTCGAGTCAGAGTCTAGTGTATTGCTTGAGAAAGTCATAACATGTTGGATGATTTATAAATACTGCTTAGATTGGGTGATAGTATGTGATTGCATGATAAATTGTTTTCTACTCTAGCTTACTCTACTATTTGTTGTTGTATGTTCTGTGGTGTGGTCTTTTCTTCTGCAATGATCATCAACTTGTTGATGTGAGCAGAGGTGAGAACTCCCCGTAATCATCAGGGTGATGGAGGTTCCGTTGCATAGTATGCTTGGACTGGATCTAAATCTTTTTGGGCTTTCTTTCTAGGCTATGGCCCATGTACTAGTTTGCTCTTTAATTTCCTTTTTGGCTCCTGTTAAATGTTGTAACTGGTTTAGTTTTGGCATCATGGTGTGCCTTGGATATTTGTAAGGAGTTATGTTTTAATCTCTAGGACTACACTGTTATACTATCTGTGTGTAACGCTTCCTTTAATTATGTTTATTGATTAAATGGGACTTTACATACAATATTAATGTTAATAGTAACATTTTTAATTGATGAAGCTATAGTATATATGTAATAAATGTTATTAAGGAAATGTTACTATAACTATTAAATGACGTAGGTGGAACCAATCAAAGCTACATGGAAAGGGATTAGGACGTCTGGTGTTTGTTTTCTTTTGTAAAATAGATTCTGAGCATTCCTCTAAAGAAGGGAGTGTGTATGCGTGGGAGGAAGAGAGTTGGCAGATAGGATATTCTTCTTCTGAGTGGTGAGTAGAGAGTTTCTTTTTTTGGAATCTTGTTCGAGAGTTGGAAGGAGAGTGTCCATTGTAGAAGGTTCAGTGTAGTTGCAGCATGAGTGTGTCTTCCAAGAGTGCAGATTAGAAGTGCCTTAGAACTGTGGTGCTGAGGGATATTCTAAGACTTCTGCTGAGTACAAAGTGACCTACAGAAGGCCTTAATGTAAATTTATGTACATTCTTTCACACTCAATGCAATGTATACTTCTCTTTTCTGATTCCAATTTTATTTTTCATCGTTCTTTTACGTTCTTTCATTGTTGTTTTTAATGTATACTTCTCTTTGGGTTTACATTGTTGTAGGTAGTTACCATGCTATATTCATCCGTTCTGCTCAAGTGCTAAATTAAGAATTGAAAATTTAATTTGTTTGGGTAATTGAATGAGAATTTGTAACTGTTAAGTTTCTGAAATGGAAGTTGCAAGACCCCCAAAGTGGGCCTGTTTGATTCCAGATGTCTTCTTTAGCCAAATTGAGATTCAATTAACCAAATAAATTGAGTAATCAGTCTTGGGTTTTGTGGGCTTTGTTGTGCTAATTGATCTTTTCTGCATTTTATTGTCACTGGTTTTTAATTCTGAATGTGTTTCTTTTAAATTTTTGCCTTTACACAATTTTGGTTTTGTTGCTTAGTGAGTAGGATAAATATGTTTTCTTAGTGATTTTAAATTCTTTGGAATCTTGTCCATATCCAATTGATTCTGCATCTGCACCATATTCTGATTTTAAGTTTCTTGCCTACATGCATTTTAATTCTCCAGTTTTATGCATATTAGTGGACACCCAATTGAAGAATCTAAGTCCTGCACATTTTCTGGATTGATTAGGTGTGAACCAGTGTCTTTCATGATGCATGGAGTAGATTTCTATCATCTGCATATAGTTTTAGACTGTAACTTCAGTTTCAATATTGCATTAATCTAGAATATAAATACTCAATTTAAAAAATTATCTTTAAAACATAAACTTAACTTCAGGATATTGAAAATACTATAAAATGTAAGTTGTGGTCATTGATGGAGTTCAAACCGACCAACTTATAATGTAAAATAAGGGAGGAACACTTGTATATGTAGATTTATGATCCTTTACCATGTTCAATAACTATATGTTTTGCGAGTGACATAGAGTCCAAACACCGAATAGAACAAGTCTCCATTGTTGTTTCCACCACCACTTGGCATACTCTAATTCAGCCGGCCCCTCCTACACACTTTCTCTCCATAAATTAAAAACCTACCACTAAACCTTCACTTTCATTTAATTCCTCTTGCTTATGGTTTTCCTTCCTCACCAAACCACCCCAAAGAAAACAACATGGACAGGCTCATAAAGTTAGAGCCTTCAAACACAATCCTAATCAGAGTAGAACCAGGGCAAAAGTGCCATGGCAAAATCACCTTACACAACGTCATGCACACAATGCCAGTGGCCTTCAGGCTTCAACCCCTCATCAAAACCCGTTACGTAGTGAAGCCCTACTCAGGTATCATCTCCCCCTTAGCCACGCTCACCGTAGAAATCATCTATCATACACCCTCCACCACCACCACCACAATCCTCCACCACTCCAACGACTCCTTCCTCCTACACAGCGTCTTGGTCCCCGGAGCCGCCATCAGGGAACCCTCGTCCATGTTCGACGCCGTTCCCTCCGACTGGTTCAAGAAAAAACAAGTCTTCACCGACAGCGGCATAAGGGTCATGTTTTTAGGGTCACACATTCTGTCCCAGTTGGTCTCGCTCGGGGAAAACGATGAGGTGAGGGAAGCTCTGGAGAGAAGCGACCCTTCCTGGAGAATCGTCGACAGCACCGACCCACGTGGCCAGACGTTGCTCCACTTGGCGATCGCGCAGGGAAGACCTGACCTCGTTCAACTGCTTCTGGAGTTCGAGGCCGATACCGAGGCAACGAACCGTTCTGGGTTGACCCCACTTGAGGCTGCAGCGTCGTGCAACGAAACATTGATCGTGGAGCTTCTTCTGGCCCGCAGGGCCATAACGGAGCGAGCCGAAATGGCGGCGTTTGGGCCGATTCATCACGCGGCTGGAGGAGGACACGTGGAGGTCCTGAGACTGCTCTTGCTCAAAGGCGCCAAAGTGGACTCGCTCACGAAAGACGGCAACACTGCTTTGCACGTTGCAGTTGAGGAGCGTAGAAGAGACTGTGTTAGACTTCTTCTAGCCAACGGTGCCAGAACTGATCTTAAGAACGCAAGAGAAGGTAATTAATTAATGTCGATCATTGATTATAGATATTATAATTTCTAATGATTATTATGTGTAACATAACATAACAGGTGACACCCCTTTGCACATGGCAGCAGCAGCAGGAGACGAGAGCATGGTCAAGCTCCTGCTACAGAGGGGCAACAATGCCGACAAGGATGTCCGAAACGCGCAAGGAAAAACCGCCTACGACGTGGCGGTGGAGAACGGCCACGAGCGCCTCTACGACGCCCTGAGCCTGGGCGACAAGCTGTGCACGGCGGCGAAGAAAGGCGAAGTGAGAACCATCCAGAAGCTTCTGGAGAAGGGCGCGGACCTTAACGGGAGGGACCAGCATGGTTGGAGCGCGCTGCACCGAGCGTCGTTCAAAGGGCGAATCGACGTGGTGAAGGTTCTGGTGGAGAGTGGGGTGGAGGTGGACGCGAAGGACGAGGAAGGGTACACGGCACTGCACTGTGCGGCGGAGGCGGGGCACGCAGACGTGACGGAGTTTTTGGTGAAGAAAGGTGCGGACGTTGAGGCGAGGACTAGGAAGGGTGTGAGCGCGTTGCAGATAACAGAGTCGTTGAACTACGTTGGGATCACGAGGGTTCTTGTTAACGGTGGGGCTAGTAGGGAAAATTCTGATAGAGTCGCTGCGTTTAAGAGTAGTAAGATAATGGAAGGTGGGGGTGTTGTGAAGAAGAGGAGGGGTTTGAATAATGGTGCTGCTTTTGGTCGTTCATTGGCTCTGGCTGTGCTATAATGACAGAGATGATGATTCACTAATGGTGCTTGCTTGCTAGTAATTTGGTACACTAGAATCAGAAGAAATTGATTCTAAATTACTTCATGATTTGTTTTTCAACGCACATTAGTTTGGAATTCTGTATCTTGTTAACTCCACGTATTTGCCTCAACTTCTAAAGTATACTTTGAGTTTTTTTCTTTTTTTAAAAAAAATGTATGAATTTGATCCTTAGTTGTGCATTAAATCAGATCAAATTCTTTATTACTTATCTAATCTATGAAAAAATGATAATGAATGTGTTTATTTCAATCATGCAAATAGGATTTTTTACGGCTTTATGATTGATGAAAAATAATTTTTTGACTATTAAATCTTGATAACTTTCTTTTATAATTTTAGGTATCATCTTTTAAGTGATTTTTTATTTTTTATTTTTATTTTTTTAATATTCAAAAACCACTTAAAAGATAATACATTATGTTGTAAGATAAAATTATCAAAATTTAATAATCAAAATATCATTGTTTTTATCATATATAACCATGTGTGTTTTTCCTCTCATCTTGACAATCAACGCTTAAGAAAAGTATTAAATATTAATTAATTTTAGAAAAAAATAATTAATTATTGTCTGATTTAAATATCTATTTATAAATTATAAATTATTAGTATTATAAATAAAAGATTGTAATTAATTTATAAATTAGAGTCTAAATTAATCTTTAATATTAATTATCAAAATTTTAATTATTAATTCTAAATTACTTCATGATTTATTTTTTAATAAAAAGTTTAAGACAGTTTTAAATTCATTATTTACTTTTTTTTAATACGTCACGTGTATAAAATGAGTGTTGCATCAATTCACTTTTAAGTCATCATATTATAATTTGTAATGACAAAATCTATAACATTTTTCAAAACTGCCAAAACTGCCACACTCGTAGCAATATACAAAAATCCGACACCACTTATACAATTTTTTGTAATTGAAACTTCTTCTTTCTGTGAATATTTCGTATTTTTATATTATTTTCTTAAGAATCTTAAATTTTATTTTTGTTAAACGTCACCTTAGTGTTATTATGTGTTCTACATTTCTAAACTGGTATTCTCAAGTGTTAATTCATAAAATTTTTGTTTCAACACTACTAAAAAATACTCATATTTTCTGTCTTGTTTTAAAAATTTTTTCGTAGAAAATATTTATAAATTTTGTTGTAAAAACAAAAATTGTAGAAAATTATTACCAATTTTCTTACAAAATATTTTGTATAAAACAATTTTCGCAACAAATTTTGTAAGAAAAATACTTGCAAATTTATAATTTTGTAGAAAATGATTACCCACGAAGAAATTACCTGTCAGTTAAAATTTTTAGAAAAAATTGTGAAAAAAAGTCTTTTCTAATAAATATTTTTAATATATTTGCAAGAGAAATCATATGTGATATGAGAATTTTTAGTAATGCAACGTAATTTTAAATTTTAATTTGAATATATCCTAATTTTTCAAATAGATTTTTAAAATGCTATGTAAAAATAAAAAATCACAATGCACAAATGGTTTTTAACACATTATTATAGATTTGGTAACGTTATGTCCGTTGCTTAAAAAAATTACTATTCATTTAAAAACATAAATGAATAACTATCTACGTTTTCCTTTTTTTCAAATTTAATGAACGTCTAACCAATAATATTTTATGGATAAAAATTCATACAACATATTTTTTTATATTCAGATAAAAAAAACTTCCTTTATATCTGGTTTGCTTTCAAAATTAATAAGTTTTAAAATGGTTTATTATGTATTAATTTTAATAATTATTCATAATAGTTTAAATTTTCCATAGGATCAATTAATATAGAGTGGTCTTAGATAATATAACCATATCAAATTCAAAATTTTGATATGCAGTTGCGTTAAATAATGGTATGAAAAATTTGATGCCTATAATAATCACACTTTCAATTTACCATTTTATGAAATATGCATGTGATTTTGATAAAAAGAAAAACAAAGTGAATTGAAAAAACATTATTTCTATTTTATTTTTTAATAAGAATATTTTTAGAATAATCGTAAAAATATTAAATTTTAAATAATTTTAAAAGAAGTAGGTAAGAAAAGGACCCTATTTACATTGTGTAAGTAATTCTTTCACTGAAAATGTGGGGTTGGTAACGGTCAACATGATATGGTTGGCCACCTCTCCAAAATGTATACCAACCAATGATATTGATTGTTACATTAATTTGGCTACAACAAGCAACTCAATTTTATTGACATTTTAAAGTAAGAGTCTTTTTAAATTATAGCATATTAATGAAAATTTATTTGATCAATACGAATTCTTTTTACTATAATTCACCCAACTTGTCTATTACTATTATGTTTATTCGTCAATACAAATAATACCATATTAATCAATTATGTTAATTGTATTGAAAAGTACTTTTTGAAAATTAATTTTTAAAATTAAATATTATTATTTAAATAAAAAATAACTTTTCTTAGGATGGAGGAGGTTATACAAACTTTTTTTATTATACATGGTACTAACATAATTTATTTTAGTACACTCTATTTGGTTATCAACATTTATTAAAATAATAGAATTATTTAAGTTTCACTTACTTTTAACATAAACCTTTGTTTTTAGATACGGTAAGACTTGAATTTTCTTTTAAGATCTATATTTTCAATAAATAACGAAATATAAAATCTATAGATTAAAGATAGTTATTCATTTTTTTTAATTTGTAATATCATCGTATTAATAAAATATTATAATATTTTGAATCATTTTTTAATTTATTTTTAACTTTTATTTTAATCATCTTTCAATTATCAAATCATATCATTAAAAAAATTAAAATCAGAATAAATAATTAAAATGTAATTGAAATAATAAATTAAAAATAAATAAAAAGGTAGATAAAAAAATATGATTATCTATAAATAAAACTTGGATCGTCTAAAGTTGACAGAATATTCTGACGACTGTAAGTTATCAGATTATATTCTGACATCAACCGAAAATCTTATATGTAAGTTTAGTCTCTTTTCACAATTTCACAATTCTAAAATGATACACGTGAAAAAAGAAATCCAAAATTATGAAGCCAATTTTTTATCTTTTATATACTTAAAAAAATATTTATTTTTCACTTTTAACTAAAGCGCCACATATATTAATAGACAAATAAACTAATTTTGTTAACCTAATAAATATTCAAAATAATTGTAAAACCCTCTTTAACCATCTCTTTTTCTCTCTTCTGGAAAGACCCAAAAGCCAGCTACTCCTACTCTCTTCTGCTTCCAATTCTCCCTCAAACTTCTCCTCCTTGATCATTCTCTCACCATTTCTTTGAAATTGTGACCAGATTCTAGAAGAACAAACTCAATAGAACCCTCTACTGCTTCCTCCCTCAGCTTCCTTCCTCTTAGGTATGTTCCATTTTTGTTATGGTTCAATTCCAGCTAGAATTCACCATTTTTGTCTCTGAATTCTGGGTTTAATTATGGGATTCTTCTTTTTCTATGTCTTGGTGATGAATTCTCTAGGTTAAATTAAGATTTCGGCCTTCTTGCAACTAAATTGACTTCACCAAGCTCAAAACTTAGGAAAAAGGTAAGGGAAGCTAACTCTTTACCCAATTTTCGTGTATAAAATGCTTTTAAGTACTTGGATTGCATGATTTTGTGTTTGATTGATGTTTGGAACTACTTGCTGTGTGAAATTGGAATTTTGGTATGAATTTCGTAGCTCTACATGTGAATAACAGATTGAAAACCCTGATAATTTCGCCCAAGCGAGCAGCTCTCGCCTGAGCGAAAGTATCAGAGAGTCACCTCTGTCACTGCGCGAAGTCTCGCCTAGGCGAGCTGGGTTCGCTTGGGCGAGGGATCTTCTCGTCTAAGCGAATCAGCTTAGCCTGAGCGAGAATTCGCTCAGAATTTGGGTTGCTCACTGTTTGGGGTCTCGCCTAAGCGGGAGTGGCCCCCTTAAGCGAAATCACCCTCTAGCCTAGGCGAGATTCTCTAGCTTGAGTGAGTGCCACTGCAGAATTACGTTGTTTTCTCTATTTGGGTAAATAAAGCTTTATTAAATGAAATAATGTGATGTGGTTCATGCTATGCTTGTATTATTATTACAATTGGTAGTATATGTATGGATATATGGCGAAATTGCATGGAATTGGATTGTGAAAAGAAATGGTTGAACTAGGATTTCAAGGGAAATTCTAAGGGAGGTGTTTACTGTATGTAAGGACATAAGGACTCAGATTTGGTTGGTATCCTGACGCTCAAATAACCATTAAGACTCAAGTAGAGTATAATGGATTATGTCGTGAGGAGTAGCAGGAGGTCTTAGTCTATGGACCCGATCAGTCATAGACGCAAAGGGGACTTACCTTGAGAGTGGTTGGGTGATAACCCATTGACCCCAAACTCTGCAGAGTTTGGGAACCTTCACAAGTGCAAGCCGCCAAGAGAATGTCGCTTACATAATCTGGTTATTGAGTCTAGAGTCATGTAACTGTGTGGTGTTTTAGCGACTTAATAATTTGGATGAATGTGAAATTGCTTGACCATAACTATAATTGAAATGTATGATTTTCCTTCTTTTAGTTAGCTTACCCTTCTTGCCTATTCTGGTTCCCTTTGTGTGTTTTGTCCTCTATTGCATTGATCACCTATGAATTGGTGTGAGTAGAGGAGGATCTAGGTGAAGATACTCCCCTCTTGAACCGGAGTTGACCACGGGCATGGATACTGGATATTAGTTTTGTTATGTTTTGGAATAGGGTTGTTTTGGATGTATATGTATATTTCCTTAGCATAGAATGCACTCATAGTATGACAACCTATACAGTTACTTGGGATGACTGTATTAAACGCATGTATAGTTATTTTCTGACTATCTGCTTTACTAAATCATGATATGATGTTTTGTTTAGTAGCCTAAAAGCTATTAAATGGGATATTACAATAATCATATTCATATTTTTAAGACATTTTAAATTTAACTTATATATATTTTGAGTAGAGATACTAAAAAAATTGATACACATGAAAATAAAATGTAAAATAATTTATATAAAAAAAGTTATAACATCACTTATAACTCAACTTTAAAACAATATATTTATATATTATTTATTTTACTGAATTTTATTCAGACTTACCATGCATATTTTTAAGACATTTTAAATTTAACTTATTTATTTTGAATGACAAAAATTTGAAACTAATGAAATATGAATAAATTTAGATAAAAAATTATGATATAACTTTTATTTTAAAATTTAAAAATAATATATTTATATATTATTTATTTTACTTAGACTTGCAGATCATCATGAAATTTTAGTATAATAATCCAAAACAAAATGAAAAAAACATATAAAATTAATAAGTATCATTTAGTTTATTTTTATTACTTTAATTAGTACCTTCTATTTTTCTAATATTATAATTATTTTAATTTTATCTTACTATTTTAAATGCAACACTAACATATGATCACCTTATTCACTGTTCATACTACATAATAATAATAATATTATTATTGTTGTTGTAACATCCTTATTTTTAAATTAAACCAATTTTATGACGAAGTTAATGAAAAATCGAAAAAAAATAAATGCATTTACCCGAAGTTATATCGTTGATGAAATAAGGAAGTGAAAATTTTTATTAATTTAACTCATTCATGATGTCTGAGTAGGAGCAGTTGGTGGATCCAAAAGTCACTATAAATACTCCGCAGGCCACTCCACTTCATTCGCGCCTTCTTCTTTCTTTCTCTGCTTTCTCCATAAACGAAGAGAGAACTGGTCAATAACACACACAAATAAGGGAAGAACACCTTCTTCTCCTTCTCTCACTCTCATTCGTTCATCCACCTTCACCTTTTCCCTTTTCACCCATTCACTTCCCTTTTAAATTCACCACTCTCACTTCCTCTTCACAACCAACCATTTCTCTCTACACATTCCTCTTTTTACATTTCTACCAACACCACTCTTACTATTCCTTTTTCCTCATTCTCCAAACCGGTAATTTTGCATGCTTTAGCTTTTTCTTCTTGTAAGGTGTAGATCTAAACGTGGATCTCAATTTGTTATGTTTTTTGAAACAATTCAATTGCATACAACGTCATCTTCCATGAAATTTAAAACCTTTTTTGTTAACGATAATTCAATGCTATTTTATTTCTGGTGGTTGGTTGGATGTAATATGAATCATGGAAGTTGAATTTCACACCTAATCTACGCCTGTTAGTGATGAGTAAATGATCAAGGTTGTGAGTAGTTGTGGGAAATTATGGACAAGACCCTGTTATTATCAACTTAAAAACATGTATGCATTCAAGGCGCGATGTTAATCTATGATTTTAGTCATGTGTATGTGAATGCATCGGGTTGAGTATTTTGTATAGGGATAAGAGTCATGTGAGAGAATATTTTCTGATACGTGGGCGACTGAATTTGGTTTGCAATTTGATAATTGATTTGATTTGGTTTGGTTGGCAGAACAATGGCATCCCATATTGTTGGATACCCTCGCATGGGTCCCAAGAGAGAGCTGAAGTTTGCTCTAGAGTCATTCTGGGATGGGAAGAGCAGTGCAGAGGATTTGCAGAAGGTGGCTTCTGATCTCAGAGCATCCATCTGGAAACAAATGAATAGTGCTGGGATTAAGTACATCCCCAGCAACACTTTCTCATACTATGATCAGGTGCTCGATACCACTGCCATGCTTGGGGCCGTTCCAGCCAGATATGGGTGGACTGGCGGCGAGATTGGGTTTGATACCTTCTTCTCTATGGCCAGAGGAAATGCCACTGTGCCGGCCATGGAGATGACCAAGTGGTTCGACACCAACTAGTAAGTGATGGCTCAGGTTTTTGTTGTGTTGATTGTAATTTATGATGCAGTGATGGTAATGATTTGATTACTGATCTCATTTGTGTGACCATTGATCCAGCCACTTTATTGTCCCCGAATTGGGACCTGATATGAAGTTTACTTATGCTTCTCACAAGGCGGTGAATGAGTTCAAGGAGGCCAAGGCGGTATGCATCCATATCCATTCACTTTCTCTTCTTATTTGCAAACTTTAAGTTAGAAAAAAAGAGCTTAGTTAAGTTGAGCAGCATTGGCATAAAAAAATTGCGTATTATTCATTGGGAAAAGTTCTGGTGATATTTGTTGTTCTGTGTGGGGGTCATTATGATGCTTTTGAGTGGCTATTATTCATATCAACATTTTCATTGAATGTTTATTTTCTCTTCCAGCTTGGAGTAGATACAGTTCCAGTCCTCGTCGGCCCTGTAACATACTTGGCGCTCTCCAAACCTGCCAAGGGTGTTGATAAATCCTTTTGTACTCTTTCTCTCCTCCCAAAAATCCTTGCTGTCTATAAGTAAGAATTTAAATTCTGTACAGTGCGGTTTCAGAATTTGGGCTTCATGCTTATATTTGTGTTAATTCTCAATCTTGCTTATGACTAAAATCTCAGGGAAGTTGTGGCTGATCTTAAAGCAGCTGGTGCTTCATGGATTCAATTTGATGAACCTATCCTTGTCTTGGACCTTGAGTCTCAAAAGTTGCAAGCAATTTCTACAGCATACGCAGAACTTGAATCTGCTTTATCTGGCTTGAATGTTCTCATTGAGACCTACTTCGCTGACGTTACTGCCGAGGCATACCAGACTCTCACATCTCTTAATGTAGCCACGGCATTCGGATTTGATTTAGTCCGTGGAACTAAGACCCTTGATCTAATCAAGGGTGGATTTCCCAGCGGAAAGTACTTGTTTGCTGGAGTGGTTGATGGAAGAAACATTTGGGCTAATAATCTTGCTGCTTCACTCGATACATTGAATAGTCTTGAGGCCATTGTGGGAAAAGGTACTTGTTGCACTTCATGAAAAAAATTGGGAGATTTCTTCTTCTGTTGACACAGTCTCTTCATTCGTTTATATACTACTATCATGCAGATAAACTTGTTGTGTCCACCTCCTGCTCACTTCTTCACACGGCTGTTGATCTTGTTAATGAGACCAAGTTGGATAATGAGATCAAATCATGGCTGGCTTTTGCTGCCCAAAAAATTGTTGAAGTAAATGCATTGGCTAAGGCATTGGCTGGTCAAAAAGATGAGGTAAACTCCGTTCCTTTCATTTTATAATAGCATAGCATTATCACTGAGGGAAAGTATGATATTCCCATAATAACTACATTGTTCACCGAATTACTTTCATTATCTTTTCATTTTCAGGCCTTTTTCTCTTCTAATGCTTCTGCTCAGGCTTCAAGAAAGTCCTCTCCAAGAGTGACTAACGAGGCTGTTCAGAAGGCTGTGAGTTCTAATTTCTGTGGTTTTCTGATCAACTGCTCAATTCAATTGAACAGGATTTGTTATAAAATTCATTCTCTTGTTATTCATGACATTTTTTATTTTCTTCACAGGCTGCTGCATTGAAGGGTTCTGATCATCGCCGCGCCACAAATGTCACCACTAGATTGGATGCTCAACAAAAGAAGCTCAACCTTCCAATCCTCCCAACTACCACCATTGGATCCTTCCCTCAGACTGTTGAACTGAGGAAGGTGCGTCGGGAATACAAGGCTGGCAAGTAAGTTATGCAGAGAATCAATAGATTGGCTTGTTTTCTTTTCCATGTGTCTTTTACTGACTATTTTTTTTTTCTTTCAGGATCTCCGAGGAGGAGTATGTTAATTCAATTAAAGAGGAAATCCGCAAAGTTGTTGAACTCCAAGAGCAGCTTGATATTGATGTCCTGGTACACGGGGAGCCTGAGGTCAGCTTTCACCTCACATAATAACTAAACATTCACAGTCTAAAATAGAAAATAAGAGTGATCTATTACACTCAAACATTTTTTATAGATCTTCATCCACCTCTTTCATTTTGAAGAGCAACATACTGTTAACAAAATCTTCTGCTACATGTAGTGATGTTGCCAATTCACAGTTGTTCTTTGCTGATGGTTTGCCTTTAATTGCAGAGGAATGATATGGTAGAGTACTTTGGTGAGCAGTTATCAGGCTTTGCCTTCACCGTTAACGGGTGGGTGCAATCTTACGGATCTCGTTGTGTGAAGCCACCAATCATCTATGGTGATGTGAGTCGCCCCAAGGCAATGACTGTCTTCTGGTCATCCACTGCTCAGAGCATGACCAAACGCCCGATGAAGGGAATGCTTACTGGCCCTGTCACTATTCTCAACTGGTCCTTTGTTCGAAATGACCAGCCTAGGTACAAACTCAAGACCCATTGAAAAGAACAACACCGCAATCAGAACTAACCCTGTTGTTATTTCTAACATAGTGTTAATTAAACTATCTACAGGTCTGAGACCACCTACCAGATTGCTTTGGCTATCAAGGACGAAGTAGAAGATCTTGAAAAGGCTGGTATTACTGTTATCCAAATCGATGAGGCTGCTTTGAGAGAGGGTTTGCCATTGAGAAAGTCAGAGCAAGCTAGCTACTTGGACTGGGCTGTTCATGGTTTCAGAATCACCAATGTTGGTGTGCATGATACAACTCAGGTACTTCTGCACTACAATCAATGAGTTAGAATGAATTTACTTTTCATCTGGGTTTACACAAAAAAATAATAAACTTCCATGCATTATGTGTGTTCTTGACAATTGACAGATCCACACCCACATGTGCTACTCTAACTTCAATGACATCATCCACTCGATCATTGACATGGATGCTGATGTGATCACCATTGAGAACTCTCGCTCCGATGAAAAGCTCTTGTCAGTGTTCCGCGAAGGAGTCAAGTATGGAGCTGGAATTGGCCCTGGAGTGTACGACATTCACTCCCCAAGAATACCACCAACCGAAGAAATTGCTGATAGGGTCAACAAGATGCTTGCAGTGCTTGAGCGAAACATTTTGTGGGTCAACCCTGACTGTGGTCTCAAGACTCGTAAGTACGCCGAGGTGAATCCAGCTCTCACAAACATGGTTGCTGCCACAAAACTCATCCGTAACCAGCTTGCCAAGTGAATGGCGTCGCCAAAGTAGAATTTCAGCAATCGTCGTGATTGTGCTGGATGCACCGAGAGAAGAAAATTTGCTTTTTTTTGTTGTTGCAATAACTGAGTGTTGAATATTTAGCGGCTTAGTACACTCTTCCCTGCTTTTTGTGGTATTTTTGAGGTATTTTTGTGGCATTGCCTTTTAATGTTTATGTTGATATGCAGTTGCAGTATTGTATTTTTTTTTTCTTTATGCATAAATACAATTTTTCCCTTTGTGTAATACACTGTTTGTTGGCCACCTAATATCCAAGAAACAGTCATTAAACCACAAAGAACTTGTTAAAGATTTATTGTTTCAATTGAAGTAAAAAAATAATAAATTGAGATAAAACTAAAACAAGAAAAGCCAACTACATTACAATGTGCATGGCTATGTTGTATAAAATTAAATATGAGAATGTATAAAATGGATAAACAAAGATAATTGTTAATAGATACAAGAAGAATGAAAATTGAATTTTGTTGCCATGACTTAATAACAAGTTGGCAACTATTTCAGTATTTTTTTTTTTTTCTAAATAACTTGAGTTCCTCAATGATTAGGTCCACATGTATTCTATACGAGTGTCATGAATACCTAACTCACAAGTTTTGTTCTTTATTTTATTTATATGTTTACCATTGAGTGTAGGACTGATCCTGAAATCCATAAAATCCTTAATTCCAAATTTTTTAAATTCCACAAACAAAGCATTTTCCTTTTACTAAGTAAAATATTGGATGCTTCAACCGCATGAAGAATTGAAGGTGTCATTTCTTCATCGCCGTTTAATGCATGGTATCAAGAACAGACCTTTAAATTTGGTCTCGTGTATAAGGTTTGGCTATATTCTACCTAAGGTAGAGTAAAAAAATTCACACGATTAAAAGATTCACTTAAAAAATGTGTATAGGATCAAAATGCCTATATATACTCTAATTCTCACTAATCTCTACTAAGTCACAAAGTATATGTTCTTCTGTTTTATCAGTTTTAACCTTTGGTTTTTTGGTGTGTTATCATATAAAATGTTTGTACCATCCTTTCAATCAAATAAGAATAGAAGTTCACTTTATCTCCTTTTGTTCTCTTTTTTCTTGTGTATATCTTGTTTCTTTTTGTTGTCACAGCACATCAGGCACCCTTCATAGTTTTCATCTTCAAAAGCTATGACTGCAAGTAGCTTCCTTTCATGGGTAACAACAACACGCGGGTTGTGTTATGGTATTTAGAGCTCTCCATTTGAAGATCTTTGCTGCATCATTATGTGTTTTCTTTCCCTTCTTTCTTTTCTTTCTGCAGTTTTTGTTTTTCTTTCTCTATGGTTGTAGTGACTTCAGTCACTCAAAATCCTCAATCCACCCAAAGTGATCCTCTTCTTCCAAGTTTTCTTTTCCTCCATCCAAGCAAAAATCTATCATGCCTCTAGTAGTGCCCCTTCTTGATGTAACCAATTACCATTCATGGAACAGGTTCATGATTACCGCCTTAAGTGTCAAGAACAAGGTGGAATTCATTCTTGGCACTGAACCTCTGGATAAAATAGATTCAACTTTTTTTGCTTGGCATCGTTGCAACTGTAACATCATATTTAATAGTTTTTAAACAACTAAACAAAACATTATATCATGATTAAAACAAAGCAGGTAGTAAAAAGGAAGTTAATTTAAAGTATCAATACAGACATCTAAAACAACTATAGTAAGACTGACTATATTTCCATCGCCGCTAGAAAAGAGTTAAGGAAAATTCCAACTCTAATCAAGACATATAACAAAGACTACAAATAGCAAAACCTATGCTACTGTCTCAATCCCTGTCCAAGAGCGGAGTATCTTCACCTACATCTTTCTCTACTCACACAATAGTGATCATTCCAAAAAAAGTAACCGAACACAAACACACAGAAACAACAAAGAGGGTAAGCTAATCTAATTAAATTAAACATACAATTCAGTTATAAACATAACATTAATTTCATAGTCCCGACAAGATCACTTAAATCACAATAACACGAAAAAGATAGATGACATTAGACTCAATTATCTGGATTATGTAATCGACATTGGACCTCTTGGTGGCATGCACCTGTGATGGTTCCCAGACTCTAGAGAATTTGGTCTCAAGGGGTTATCACTCAACCACTCACAAGGTAAGTCCCCTTCTCGTCTAAGACTTGATCAAGTCCAAAGATTAGGACCTTTTGCTACTCCTCACGACATAATCCATTCTGCTCTACCTGAGTGTGAATGATTATTGGAGTTTCAAGATACCTCCGATGGTGAGTCCTCATGTCCTTACATACACTAAAATCATGCCCTTTAGAATTTCTCCTTGGAATTCTAGATCAACCGCAACTCTCATAATCCAATTCATACATTTATACCACGCATGTTGTCAAAACACCAATTAAATCATATTATCATCCCAGTTCATGCATTAATATTGAAGATACTTAATCATTCACAACAACAGAAAATCAAACATTCTACTGTAGTGGTTTTCGCTCAAGTTAGAAAGTCTCGCCTAGGCGAAAGAGTTTTCTCGCCTAAGCATATCAGTCTCGCTTGAGCGAGACTCAAAACAAAGAGCACACTAAAAATTGGGCGAATTCTCGCTCAGGCTAGGCCTTTTAGCTTAGGCGAGAATTTCTCTCGCTCAAGCGAAAATCCCTCGTTTGGGCGACAACTCACGCAAAGGTCAGTGATGAAATTCTGATATTTTTGCTCAGGAGAGAACCACTCGCTTAGGCGAGAACCACTCACTTAGGCGAAAACATCATGTTTTCAATCTGATTCAACATGCAGACCAGAAATTCGGGCACAAACCTCAATCACAAACAAAATCATGGAATTTTAGCATTAATACAACACTCAATCATGAAATCAAGGACATCAGAAATGGTTCCTATACAAAATTTAAGAAAAACAGTTAGCTTCCCTTACCTCTAGTAAATCACCAGCTTGTAAAGAAGAAAATCCCAACAGAAAAGGGAACCTCTACCGCATAGTACCTAAGGGATTAGAATACAAAAACGCGGGGAAAGAATGAGACCATAATTCAACTTAAAGAGGGATGAATTTCCAGAAATTTGGAACAAAAATTGACTTATGCAAAGAGGAAGGATGCTCAGCTTGAGGGAAGGATTCTGCACTGGCTCTAGGCTTGCCTGCTACAACAAGAAAGATGAATGGTTTCAGATAGTGGATAGAAGCTCAAGTCCTTTTTAGAGAGGAAGTGAGGAAGTAGGGAGAAGAAATGGAAAAGTGAGAGTGGTTTAGGAAGAAGACAAGTTCTATAAGTTTTGGGCAGAGGAAAGAAGGAAAAGAGTCTCACAGCACCGACATCGTTGCTTCAAAGTGTTATTTGGATAGAAAAGGCCTTTGACATTTGTAACGACCTCAAAAGCAAATTTTCACAAGGAGATTTGTGTTGTCGCAAACACGAAAGAAAATAAAGGTTTTAAAAATTAGAACTCCAATTCAAAGAAAGTATGCACTCAATGTGGGAGATTTGGCCATACTATTGACATATGCTATAAGAAGCACGATTACCGCCACAATCATAAACTTCACAGAAAATCATCTCAAGTCAATCATGCTCTAACTCAAGAAGATGACACAGACAAAACTCAGCATGTTGAGCCCTCTGGTGACTTTCGTCTCACACCACAACAGTATCAAATTCTAGCTAATCTTTTCAAGAACTCTACTCCTGCCAATATCAACCAATTAGGATTTATATCTTCTACACAATCTTCAGGTAATATGAATTCAATCTTCAATTTTGCTCATAACAAACCTATTTGGATTCTTGACTCTAGTGATACATACCATGTTTGTATCTCTTTACAAAACTTTTCTAATTACACCATAATCAAGCCAATTCAAATAACATTACCTAATGGTACCATGGTTTATGCGGAATACTCAAGGAATGTTGTTTTTTCACCCAATTTGTATCTTACCAAAGTTCTCTATGTTCTTCAAGTTATCAAAACTCTTAATTGTATCTCACTTTTTCTCCTAATGGTTGTATCATACAAAACTCTCAAGACCAAAGAAACAATTGGTTTAGTTAAAAATGAAGTTGGCTTGTATCTCTATAAATCTGCCAACAAGCCTATCATCAATTCTCACCATGTTTCTTTGAACAATTGTAATATCAAGAACATCAATATTTGGCATTCTAGATTAGGACACCTTTCTAATGAAATATTATGTATCATGTCCACTAAATATGATTATATTATTTTTCATAACTTCTTCCATTAATAATATATCACTAGTTTTGTTAATGTTGTAACATCACAATTTAATAGTCAAAAGCTATTAAAATAAAACATCCATAGTTGGAAATCCAAAATAGATAATCCATGGCATAAAGTATATTAGCATAATCCTCTAAAAGATAAGACCACAATAATATAACTTTATACATCTCAAAACACCATTCCTTGGTTCTAAGACAAAATTTCTCACCACAGAGGACCTAATCAATTATAACATCTTCCTTAGCTAGCTCATCATCTCTTAGAGGAAACTCTAAACATGTACCATCCTCTGCTCACGCCCAACAAGGTAATCATTGCAAAAGAAAGAAGACAAACAACATAAAGCAACAAGACACACGGGGATAAGCTAATATATAAAAGAAATAACACTTAAGTTGATTACATCATAAAAATAGCATATTTCAAACATTCATAAAAAAAAACCAACATACAGTTACAAACTCTCTAGACTCAATTATCTGGATCTAAGAATTGATGTATGATTTTTTGTGATTTTTGGACTTGTGGTAATAAAAAGAATAATGCTCGACCTGAGCTGCTCTACCTTAGTTGATACACACAAAGTTAGCCCTTTAACCGTCATAAGAATCCTGAGGTCGTTCTTAATGACAAGACCTCTTGCCCCTCTCACAACATAACCCATTCTACTCTACGCGAGTCTTGAATGGATATTAAAATATCAGGATCAACTTCTAGTACTGATTCCTTACATCAATGCATACACTAAAGGAACGACACCATAAACTCATTCACAACAATAATTCCACATCAAATTCCAAATACTAAACATCATGTTTGTGATTAATTACAATCATATATTTCCATATGTGCTCATAACTATTAACAAGCCCATTGTCATTATAGTTTCATATATCCTTATACACATGCATATTCATATATGAATCCATCAACAATTCTATAAAGAATAACCATATGACTTCATTTATTCCAAGTCAAACCAAGATCACAAATAAGAAGTGCTTTTCTAAAAAGGGAAACCTAAAATAGGAAAAACATAAGAAACTCTAAAGACCTCAAATCAAAGATCCACTAGTACAAAATATGTATATTAGATCGGTTTTGAAACACATGTTAGATCGATTCTACAACTGATCTAATATACATTGATCTAAGATGTTAGAGACATATTAGATCGGTTCTGCAACAACCAATCTAATATCCAAAAAAAGCATTTTCGAAATATCAGCGGTGTTCATCAACATCCATTTCCAAATCTTCATCGTCCATGCCTTTGATCTTGGATCCTAAATACACTTCAGGTTCGTGAAGAAAAGATGTGCAAAGAGTAATAGTGGCATCGTTGGAAAGAAGACTCTACAAATATGACGAGAAAGAAACAAAAAGAAAACTCAAATCAATAAAGAAAGAGATAGAACGATTTTTGGTTGTGGTTCTGCGGAAGGAGTGAAGCTAGATCTAATACCTGAGCTGAAGGTGTGCGACGCGGGATGTAGTGGTGCTGCAACACATGGCGCGACAGCAGACCAACAGAGGAGGTCAAGTGGAGCTTTAATAATGGAAGAAGAAGAGATGAAAACGACAGTTAGACACAACGATGGCAACGAAAAGCTTCGTATCCAAAACCCTAATGACGAGCGACGACCATGGTGGCGAAAATGAGAATGAGAGTGCCTGGGAGAGAAAAAGATAAGTGGAGGCGCAAAGGAAGAACACAAAAAAGGGTTTTCGCGTAATGATATTGGATCAATTGTTTATTTAACCAATCTAATAGTACATATTAGACCGGTTCTCCTTGCAACCGATCTAATTTGTAAATATTATATCGGTTAAATAAACAACCGATCTAATATACTTCCTTTTATTTACAAAATTGCCATCACGTTTTGTTTTAGATCGGTTTCCTTACAACCGATTTAATATTCTGTTCTAATATGTCTATTTTGCACGAGTGGTCCCATTAGTCAAAGCAACAATTAATGTGTCTAGGATATACTTTCAAAAATTCAACTTCATCTCACAGTTAACGAATTAGGAATCCCATTTTATCCAAGATGACACAAACAAGAAAAACAAGGTGGTGTCCGACATTGGAAAAGTGGCACCCGATGCTACAACCCATGGAACCCACTGACTTGCCAACGCCCGACAATCCAGAAGTGGCACTCACACATATAATTTAATTTACCACTTTACACATGCAATTCATCATCACAAAGCCAAGAAATATAAATTCACAACTTAAAACACCACATTCACATTTTATAACACTAATTAACAAATCTCAACATGCAAAACTAAAATTAGTTTCCCTAACCTGGAAAAGACAACCCAAACAGCTCTTTGAACACCAAACTACCTCCAACCACACAGGATGTTTTATCTACACTTAGAAACATCACAAGAACTAATAGGACATATAATTATGATTACTGATCAATAGAGACTCAACGTAAACATGCAAGCAGAAAAGACTCACATGCAACAAAAACAAGAAGAATACAAAGGAAAAAAGACTGAAACTTAACTTATGCGAATGAAGAAACTGATTGGTCCAAATTGAAAAGCTCGCCACAAGGATCACATCTACGGTCTCAAATCTTCAATCACGCGAACAAAGAATGAGAACTTCTAGAGAGAAGTTAGAGAATTATAGAAGAGTGTTTTCTAAAAAAATGATGCTTTTAAAATAATGGAACTCGATTATAATAAAACTATTTCTACTAAAACTTTTCAATATTAAAATAATCAAGTTCCACTATTTTTAAACCGCTAACACTTCTAAAATGTCATTTTCCTAAGATTTACAAATGTATTTTTGTTTACCTTTTAAAAATTATGATAACATTATATTTGGATATTTAATAATTTTATTTTGCAATATTTTAAAACAAATATCTTAATATAATATCTCTTATTTTAATAATATATAACAATATTTCTGTGCATATTTACAAGAAAATTCCTCAACTACATTATTATTTTATTTATGATAATTTTCAAGTTTTATCGACAAATTTTATTATTCAATACAAAGTTCAACGGTAATTCATCATATTTTAAACTACTACTTTCCATTTGTAATAATGTTATACTTTCTAATGTATTTTTTAAATATTACAAATTTTTATTTTAAATTTTAACGATAAATAATTTTAGTGTAATATATTTTTTCTTTCATTTAAATGTTTCATTAAAGTTTTCCATAACAAATTATATTAAACATTATTAATAATATTAATTTATATTAAAAATTAATTTAAACAAAGTACTCAATATTTATTTCTTATACATTTTTTATTTATTATTAATTAATTTTTATTATTTTCATTATTCAAAGATCTATTTAAATTCTGCCTTTTCTTTCTATAAAACATAAAAATAAAATCCCACTATTTTTTAATGTCAACATCCAACAAATTCTCGGAAATCTAGGTCAGCATATCTATCTAGTTGGCTAAATAATATTGACAAAGGTTTATTTATGTAATTTTCTATAAAAGGAAGGTTTAATTAGGAAAAAAAAAATTCCAATTGAGGATGCAAAATGTGTCCAGTGTTCTTGTCTTCTGACGACAGGGTTCGGTTTCGGTCCGTTTCGTATATATTACAGTGATACGATGCAGAGTTGAAACAGTTGTGAAGAGCGTTGAAGGAGAAAGAGGAACGAACGGAACGAGCAATGTACAAAACGAAGGTGCAAGAGCTGTGCCAGCGACGGTCATGGCCCTTACCCACCTACGACACTACCAGAGAAGGTCCTGATCACGATCCTCGCTTCACCTCCACCGTCACCGTTAACGGCGCGTCCTTCCAAACCCCTTCCCCCACGCGCAACTCCAAAAGCGCCCAAAACGACGCCGCTATGCTCGCCTTCCACCACTTCTCCCCGCCGTCATCGTCACCGTCTCCGTTGCCGTCGCCGCCGTCTCCCTCTTTTCCCGAACACTCTCTCTCCATTTCCGCTCTCTCTTCTTTCCCTCAGCCTTCGCTTTGCAACTCGTCTTCTGGTACCTTCCCCTCTTTGTTCACGTGTTATTATTGTGCTTCTAGCACGTGTATATTTATTTATTTATTATTATTATTATTATTATTATTATTATTATTATTATTATTATTATTATTATTATTTTCATTTGATGATGATTGTCTTGAATGTGATTTCCATGACAGGGTATGTAATTTTATTTTATTTTTTTCTGGTAAAACGAAAATTGCATGTTATGTAATAAAATGACGTTGTTGAGTATCGGTGGAGGAAGGAGTTGAGGTGCGGAATTTATTATTCGCTTTTATTGGGGCTGTTATTTGTAGATGGGTTTTTACTACAAGATGTTATTTCCTATTACATGATTTCGAACAGTTTTATCATGAATCTGTTTTCCGTTACTGAATCAAAATTAAAGCTTTCTTGATCGTGCTCACGAAAATGCTTTCAGTTTCAGCTTTTGTTTCTAGTGTTAAAATACTGGAATGTTACTTTTTTTTTGAAAGACAAAAAGCGTTAGAATGAGTACCGGAAGCAAGAGAATGCATAAATTTATGAACACTTAGACATGTTTATATGTTAAAATTAGTATGTTGATTTGGTTGTTTATTGGGGTTTGGAGGAAGCTGCGTGGATGTGCTGTCCTGAATTGATGCTGTGTTGTTGAGTAATTTGTTGAGATTTTGTTTTGATTACGTGAAAAAGAATATTTGAACTGTAAACTGATAGTACTTTTTCTAATATTGTGTTTGGTTTTACGTTTCAGATGTGATTTCTTAAGTTTTGGATGCGATGATATAATTTTCTTATGTTTTGGATGCGGTGATCTTTTATGTTTTGGGTGTGATGACATGTATTTCTTACTACGGATGTGATTTTTATAAGCTAATAATTAATGTGCCCACATCTTAAATCCTTAGCAAATAAGTTTCCAAACACACCCAAATTATAGGTAATCTCTTAACTAAGTGGTCTACGCATGGAACCCTTGTGATGCCACTTTAGTGTGGAATAAACCATGTTGGGAGGTGAACACCTATGTGTGCTCAAAATCTTTAACAGGTATTTGTTATTGTTTCTGGCGATGAATAATTCTTACCCAAAAAAGAACTGTATGGACTATATTCATAATTCTTGATTTCTGTTAGACTACATTCAGGATTTCAAAATTTACAGAAGATTCATGTTATTTTGCATTGAACCTACAGGTGCACCTGATCCCAAATCTGTTGTTGATGACGTACATCTTCCCACAAATGGATTGCTGCAACTGAAATTTGAAGAAGTGTGCCAAATATCTCAAATCAGTAACCCTCTAGCGGCTGTTAGAGATACAATAACATTGGAAGATCAAAAAAGTGATATGATTTCTCTTTATCTTTTCTTTGTTTGATCAAATTGATATTTTATTGGTTATTATGCTTGTGTGTTATAGTTCTAGTTTAGTACTGTGAAATTCTTTCTTTTGTTAGAGAGAGACAGAGAGTTCTTTTGGTGAGGTGTGCAGGGGAGATTGAATTAGTTTTAATATGATTAGAGTGATCTTAAAATCAGATGCAGTGTTTCCTCTTACTGCTTGTCAGTTTCACAAAGAAAAAAAAAATGTGTGGCTCTTGAAATCAGGAACAAATGTATTCTGTATTTGTTAGCGGTTTATAGGTGCATACATTCTTATATAGGGGAGCCTAACTACCCTCCAATTATGTATATTAATTACTACTACCCGAGATATAAACGTGTGTCTGTGGTACATTAAAAACAGTTTTAGCATCACTTTTAGCTATTCTTTCTCTCTCTCAACATGGAATCATAGTCATTTACAGAACCATTGTTGAACCCACCTGCATTTGCCACACTTAGTACTGGAAGTCCTGGACATAAGGAGTAGTTTTAACAAGCTGCCTTGTTGCACCATAGCCTTCGTTAGTTGTGGCCACTTTGGGAGTTGCTTAAAGGGTGGTGGTTTAGTCCCATATCAACCAATGATGAGGCCAAACCAGTGTATATAAGTAGAAGACAACTCTAATTGCATGAAAAGAACTCTTCCCACATATGATAAAATTAGTGTGGTTGAAATGAATTTATTTTGTTTGCACCTTCGAAGGGGAGTGAATTATTTTGTGGTAACAAGCTTGAAGCAGCTTCAATTTGAGGGGTAGTGTTGAAAATCAGGAACAAACATGTTCTATATTTATTAACAGTTTATGGCACATAAAATCTGATTTAGGAGAAAGTCAATTTCCTCTATTGTGCGTGTTAATTACCATGAGCCTGTATTAAATATCCTGTATAAAACAGTGATTGTTGCAGCCAACATACACTATGCAATGCAGTTGTATTAGAAACTAAAATGCTGGCGTTGGTTTTGTATTTTTTTTTTCCAAATTATTTGGACATCTGCTAAAGATTGTAGGGCAACACTGGTGTCCAATTTTTTTTTTTTTTCATATTATAAACCATGTGTTATTTTTAGTTTGACATGTATTGATGCATATTGAACATGGGTTGTCTACACCAAGCATAATTGAACCTTATCCCACTAGTTTAGGTTGGCTACACATATTAAATTAGGCATAGTGGGAAATAAAAGTATGGAGAAAGTTGGTAGTATCAAATAACATATTTGATGTTTTTGTTACGCCCTCTCTCATGGAATTATATTATTTTATTAATGATAAATGACACTGTAATTGAATTACATATAACTTTTTGACGATCAATTTTGTCATAGATATGTTACATTTGTACAAGAACCAGCTGCAAAGCTTTGTTCAAAAGAAAAATCTAGGTCTTCCAGTATATTCTTCTGAGTGTGAGGGTCCTCCTCATGCCACACGTTTCAAGTGCAAAGTCACTATTGATGGACATACTTATGGAAGTGACAAATTCTATTCTACAGTGAAGGATGCTGAGCATGCAGCCGCTGAAGCTGCTTTAATGTCATTATCACCAGGCGGAGTTGAAGAGGCTAGTCTCAATCACTATTATATAACTTACTCTATAATATTCAACTTCTTAAATGCTTCTTTTGGTGCTGCTTAATATTCTTATGATTGTCTAAAAAATTCAGGGTCATGCTGGATTATACAAAAATCTTTTACAAGAATTGGCTCAAAAGGAAGGATTTCGGTTACCCATTTATACCACAAATAAAAATGGTGAAGCTCATATGCCAATATTTGTGTCACAAGTGGAGGTAGAAGGAGCGCTCTTTACTGGGCAAAAAGCTAAATCCAAGAAGCAAGCAGAGATGAGTGCAGCCAAGGTAGCTTATATGGCTTTGAAAGAACACAAAGGTATTCTTTTACTACTAGTGCTGTAGTTTGTCATTCTAACATATGTCTCTTGAGTTTAGGAATAGTCTGTAAAATATATTAACTTATGCCATACATCAAATTTATATGTACAGGAACCTGGTGATAATTTTTTCAGATTCCCTTGATTTATGCTATAATATTACCTTGTACAGTTTTAATTCCATAATTGGGATATTTAATTACAGTCCATAATTAGGATATTTAATTACATTCCATAATTAGGAGGATTAATATGCTGACAGTATATTTTATAATTATTGTACAGGATCATTGGATTAATAAAAACATTTTTATGTCAACTTTTTGAAATAAATCGGAAAACATAATTTCTAGGGTACTGAATGATGGATGACCTAAACGAAGGTTGTATAACCAGAATTTTTTCTATATTAGAGTGTGTTGTTTCTGAAATCAAAGACAAAGGAATTTGACTCTTGATGTGTTATGCCTCCTGATAATATCCTCTAGACGATAGAGCCCACTATCTTCCTTAGCAAGTCCAATCACCTTCCCTGCTCCTTGATCCAGAAATTGGCAGGTTGTAGGAGTAAAAAAAACGAAACAGAGTAAATTCATTATAAGCTTGTGAACAGAAATCAAATTGGAAGTTATTTCAAGCAGAAAACGTCCTTCAGAATTAGATTATGGTTTATCATCATATCTCCTTTTCCAACAACTAATGAAATTTCCATTTGCAAGTGCAATTTTTTTGTTGCTTGGATAGGGTCTATAGGATATAAACCCAATAGATGATTGAGTCATGTGGTCTGTGGTCCAGAATCAAGTACCTAGACACCTTCTTTAGAGGAATTTAAGGCATTGAGTATAGAGGAGTAAGAAATATTACTTGCGAGTGCCAAGGAGCAATTACCTGAATCTAGGCTTTTCTAATGTGTCCAACAACCCCCTTAATCTAGAATCTCCTCTGTATGGAACTCTATGGTGGTTGAGTTTTCTGATTATCGAACATTTTTGAGGTTTGAAGTATGGCAATGCTGGCCTAGAAGGAATACAGTGAAAGAAAGAAATGGTTGCGGTGTTGCAGCAATGCAGGCTTCACAGATGAATTCAGCGAAAGAAAGGTGTATCATTTTGCAACAATGCAGGTTGTGCACGAGACTACGCAAGCTCCCAAGGATTTTAGAGCGTTGATACCATGTCATAATTGTTTTTAATATTATTCATAGAGGATCCTTTTTGTTACCAATTTGGTCAATCATCTACCCTTTAAAACACTAAAAGATAACAATCCCGTTCAACTACTCTGCACGGTCATGCCCAAAGATAACTGGAGAACAAACTGAAAGTGTTATCCATCAACTACAAGTATACTCACAAAGGAGGTCTGTTATTCAATCACCACAAGTCCATGAATCTAAACCTTTACCTGAAATACCTGTCATTAATGAAGACAAGAATATGCCAACCGTTGAAGTTCAGGATCTTCCAATTACAGCAAGGAAATGTGTTCGAGCATGTACTAAAAGGTGAAGGTATCCATTGTCACACTTTCTGTTTTATGACAAACTATCCAATAATAACAAGTTTTCTTGGTCATCTAAATACTGTCACTATTCCAAAAACTATGAATGATTCATTGAATAGACTTGAAAGGATTAATCTGAAAGAAGAAATATTCTTATTCAATTTATTAATCTGAAACAATACATCAATCTCTATATTTAGAAAACTCTAACCCAACTGTAATAATTACTGATATCTCTAGAATCTTCTAGCAACTTCTAGTAGTACAATTAATATCCTACTAACAACAAATAGTAAAGATTGGAAACATGCTATGAAGCTTGAAATGGTTGCTCTAGAAAAGAACAAAAGTTGGGAGCTGGTGGATCTATCTAAAGGAAAAAATCTTGTTAGATGAAGGTGGGGTATCCACGGTTAAGTACAAGGTAGATGGGACAATAGAAAGGTATCAACCAAGGTTAGTAGCAAAGAGATAGACTCAAACATATGGGATTAACTATCTTGAAACTTTTTCACCTGCTAAAAATATAGTGTTACAATTTTATTGTCTCTAGAATTTGATGTCACAAATATCATTCTGCATGGTAATCCTGAGGAAGAAATTTACGTGGAGGTCCCGCTAGGGTTTAAAGATGAGGAGGGAAAGGTGTGTAAACCAAGGAAGGCATTCTACAGATTGAAATAGTCTCCTACAGCATGGTTTGGTAGGTCTACTACTGTAATGAAAACCATTGGGTACAAGAAAAGCCAAGGTGACCATACATTTTTATATTAAGAATTCATCTTCGAGGGGAGTTTCAAACACTAGTTGTGTATGTAGATTATATAGTTGTAACTCAAAATGATCACACAGGAATGGAATCCTTAAAAAACTGTTTGATAACAGAATTTGAAATTAAGGAGTTAGGTAAATTGAAATATATCTTGGCATTGAAGTGGCTCATCCCATCATGGCATTTTAATCCTCCAGTGCTGGATTTATTAGTTAAAACTGGTAAATTAGGGTGCAAACCGATAGAGACACCTATTAATAGAATCACAAACTTGATGAGTTAGTTGAAGGTGTACTTGTGGATAGACGATCTTACTGAAGACTGATTTGGAAATTGATCTACTTGTCTCACATAGGCTCGACATTGCCTATGTTGTTATGATTGTAAGTCAGTTCATGCATAATCCAAAGGAGACTTGTGTTAGTGTTGTTTATGACATTCTACAATACTTGAAAGAAACTCATGGAAAAGGACTTCTATTTACAAAGGGGAATGAGATGATCTTAGAGGCTTAGGACTATGTAGGTTCTAAAGACAACAAAGGATCTACCCCTAGATATTTCACTTTTCTGGGAGGAGATTTAGTCATTTGAAGGAGCAAGAAACAAAATGTTGTCGTGAGGTCAAGTGGAGAGGAAGAGTTTAGAGAGAATTTTTAGAAGACCTGAAGATTGATTGGAAGAAGCCTATGAGATTGTATAATGATAACAAGTCAACAAATAAGTATTGTGCATAATCCAATGCAACATGATAGAAATAAGCATGTTGGATAATGGCACAATATGTACACCATTCGTGTGCTCTTTGGAAATCAACTTGCATATGTATTGACAGAAGGGCTAAGTGGTTCTACATTTCCATTGGGAATGAATGATATCCACTCACCAAAATTGAGGGGGAGTGTCAAAATCCCATAATTTATGTTGTAGATTCTCAAATTTAGAAGGAAAGAATTTCTTTATTTATCTGATATAATTATTAGGTCAGCTGACCTATATTAATACATGTGTTCTGAGATAAAAACAGAAATTAAAAAATAAAACAGTAAACAATTCTCGAGAGAATAAATCCAAATCCCTATATGTGTGCGATTTTATTCTTGTTACAATCTCCTAATATTAAATTCAGAATCAAATCTAACCAAACAAACAGAATAAAAGGTAAATATAAATTTCCCTAAATAAAGCCTAAATCATGGCATACTTGTTGACATAGATAATATTACCTTGTATAGTTTTAACTACATAATTAGGATATTCAATTGCATTTCATAATTAGGAGGATTAATAGGCTGACATTATATTTGATATCTATTGTGAATGATCATTGATCCTGAATTATATAGATAGATTATATCCATCATAAATTAGGATTTTTCTGTCATCAAGTCTTTGTATTCTATTTAAGAGGAATTGCTCTCGAATTATACAGATGGATTATAACCAACAGTATTTCTGACAGCTTTCTTGAATATTCATTAATTGTTAGCAACCTCACGCAAAAACTCATTCTTTCAAACAATTGAGCTCTAGAGGTACCAAAACCTATTGACAAGATCAGCCACTTGCGATGTGTTCTTCCAATAAGCCCTAGGTTCAAATGCATGCGCTCATCTTCTTGGTTTTTCACCTTGTTTCTTTGACTGAAACTTTTGTTTAGTCTCTTTATTCCAAACATCAGCCACGCTCTAGTTCTCTGTTACCTACTTAACTATAACCTATCTCATTTCAATAAAATCAACTTTGTAAGGTGAGAACTTCTCAAAGCATGGTAGTTAGTTTCGAATGAGTTGAATGATAAAATACAGATCATGAAATTGACTATGTAAATAGTTTAACATACCTTTTTTTGCTATGTATTGCAAAGTGAATCACATGATTCGATCTAGAATCATAAAATTTGTGAAAGCTTATCACGTAGAGTGGTGATTTTCGAGGCCAAAATAATGAAAAGGGGTTGACGGTGACAGTAAATCATGTTGCACTAATGGTAGTTAATGTGCATTCATGGAAGTTAAATCATGTTCAAATCTATTTTATGTTTCACATGTCTTGATACTAGTTTCATGGTTTGAGGGGCTATCAACCACATTTTTAGTTAGGAAATTGGGTCAGAATAAAAATAGTTATACTTTTTGGATTACAGTAACATCTTTCTTTTATTGCTGTTATTTTTGAATTTGACTGTTATTAAGATTTAAGAGCATGGTATCTCCTATATCTACTCAGAAGTGTTTCTCATTGTGCTTTTTATCTTGCTTTGTTTTTGTTCAGGCAAGTCAGATAAGACTTCTTCATTTCCCTTTTCAAATTATGAAGGACAGGTTCCCAAGTTCTCACATGACCACTCTGAGTCAAATGTGGTATCTGGTCTTAAACTCAATACCAATCCAAATTTATCTGTGGGCCTTGGATTAGTCACCTCGAGTGAACTTAGCAAAGACACATGTAAGCCGTAAAAGCCCTTGTCATTTCTACCTCTTTCCCCCTTATGAAACAGTTTTCTGAATTTCTTATCAGTTCTGTACATTATCTACTGTCAAGTATAATACCTAATCCAGAGCACAGATGATATTATGCTACTTAGATTCCAAAAATAAAGAAATAAGATTATGATATGTACAGTTTGGAAAAACAAAAACTCCATACGATTCTCCATTAGCTGGCTGTGTAAAACCCTTCTATGAATTCGTTGGTAATCAATCCAATTTAAGATAGTCTAACTCCACATAAATTTTGGAAGATGACATGGCACATATAAAGATGTTACCACTTGGAAGATAATCCATACATCATAAATCACTATGGAATCCATTGGTTTGCGGTTTTAGGCTGTAATCATATTAGACCAATTGAAGCTATGTCTGACCAAATTTTTGCAATATGGTGCACATTTGATCTTAGCTTGAAGGAGTGGGACCCAGTTTTAGACATCCTATTTGTATAAATACTGTTAAACTTCAACTTTGAGAAATTGATTACCTAATGCCACATCATACTGCAATTTCATCTTGAGATTCTGTTTTGTTGCAGTGAAGAATTTCTCTACTTCATCTGGAAATACAAATGGCTACACCAAGGTTTCTTCTACCTTGTCAAATGATAAGTCTTCACCTTCTCTGTCTGGCAGCAGCAAAACGGATTCTGAAACAAGTGACAAGTCTTCAACTGCAGTAGACACCACCTCCTCATGCATAAAAAAGATTGTTGTTTACTCACGCAAGACAAATGTGAAAATTGAAGATGGTGGAACTATGTTACCAGTTAGCGATGACAAGTGGGTTGCTTACTCATATTCTCATTGAGATAGTTGAAGCTCCTGGGTCATTATTTGTGTAGGATTTGACTCCCGGTAAATTTTAAAACTTAAAATGCAGAACTTATAAGCTATTGATTAAAATCACAGACAAGTTTTTCACTTCAAGAAAGTGAGGCAGATTAGTTAATTATTCTGTCATCAATAACTAGGAATTTCTCTGCTCAGATTACTTAGAAGAACATTTAAGAATATGTTGGTAACAATAGCTTTATGGGGGAAATGCTAGAGGCCCTTATATTTGTTCTTTTATTCCTTTTTTTTATTCGTTGCCGTTATATTCCTATAGTTATTACAAATGTAAAAGACTAATTCTCGTTCTCTTCACTTCCTCAATTACAAATTTCAATTCTTAATTTTTTGAGAGATGTAGGTTGCATATTACCTTGGACTAGTCCAACAATATCTCTTAATTACTTAATTTTTCAAGGGTCAAACATATTTTTAGTCTATACACATAAAAGTTTGTTTTCAATCATCCTTTTAAAACATCCAGTTTTAGTCTTCGACTTTTTACATTGCCACAATAAATCCCTTTCACTAACTTATCGAAAGGAGTAATGGTTATTCAATTTTTTATTCTCAAAACAATCATAAAATTGTGAATTGCGATTACAAAAGTGTGGAAGTTTTTTTACCACCAAAAAATCACATTTACTTATTTTCAATTTCACCAACTCCAACCTCATTAACACCTTTCCCTTTGGCAAAAATTCTCTCAACCCTCACCTAAATTCTAAGGCCCACTTAAATTCTACCATAAAGTTTAAGGGTCTACCTTGGTCTGTTGGGCCTAAGGCTGGCCCATAGGGTGTCCAAAATCTCTAAATCAGCCATAACCTTTCTCATTCTGCACTTTTCAGAAAAACAACTCATTTTCCCCTTTTAGAAGCCGTAAGCTTTGTTAGGGTTTGGTCTCTACCCTTGTCAAGTTCGTTCAAACCCTTTTTTTCCCACGTAAGTTGCTTCTCAACCTGCACCCCTATTTTTCTAGCTCTGTTCCTGTGTTTCCAACTAGAGTTTGTCTTGGTGAACTCGTCTTAAATTTGTTCCGCTATTTTTTCAGCTCTCGAATATGCTCTGGGAGCTATTGTACTCATTTGCTTTAGTGTCGGGGTATTCTGCTAGCATTTTCCAAGGGAAGCTAGGGTTCACATACTTTTCACTATGTCTTGTCTGTTATAGCTTTATTTCGTGTTCATATGAGTTGTATGTTGCTTTAGTTGGATAGAATGCCTGAAAAATGTTGTTTGGTATGAAAAGTTTGTCGATGCGTGCTTGAACAGTGGCGAGATCTGATATTTTCGTCCAAGAGAGCTTGTCTCACCTAGGCGAGAATAGCAAAACCTTACCCTGGTTCCTGCTCGAGCTCTCACTCAGGCGAAGAGCTTTCGTTTTGAGCGAGGTGTCATCTCGCTCACGCGAAAGGGGCTCGCCTAAGCAAGAACTCGTGTGAGCCTGTTTGTGTTTCGCTTGGTTGTAGCTCAGGCGAGGAACCTCCCCTTTGGGCGATGAGTTGTCTCGCTCAGGCGAGGAGGGCTCGCCCAAGCGAGAACTCGCGAATCCTGCAGGGCTCTCTTTTGGCAGTCTCGCCTAAGCGAGGGCCTGTAGCTTGAGCGAAAGACCTCTTTCGCCTAAGCGAGGGTCCATGACTTGAGCGAAACTGGTGCAGGGATTTGCTTTGTGGCTGTTCTTTCCTTTATTCTTGGTTGATAGTCACATATTTGTTTGAATTACTCTGTTAAAGCATGATTTAGGGTGATTATGCATGTATTAAATGGTTTATAGGCTGGAATTGATGAGTTTGGTATGATCTTTCGTATGGAACATGATTGGATGGTTGGTTATATATATTGGCATGAGATTGGTATGCGTGATAATTCTATGTTGGGTTGGTGATGCATGATTATGGTATGGTTAGGATGTAATTGCATGACCCTCTTGGTGAGAGCTTATGGTGGTGGCCCATGACCCTTTTGGTGAGAGTTCATGGTGGTGCTTCATGGTCAGGACGTAATTCCATGACCCTTTTTAGTGGGAGCTCATGGTGATACCTCATGGTTAGGACGTAATTCCACGAATGTTTCGTGATGATGCCTCATTATATAATTTAGTAAGGATTCAAGTAAGGATTGCATCCTGAAACTCTAAAGAGTCAGTTAGTCTCACGTAGAGCGTACTAACTCAAGTGGTGAAAGTAGCAAGAGGCCCTAGTCTTTGGCAGAATAATGGTCTTAGATGTTTGAAAGCTAACCTTGTGCGTGGTAGGGTGAAACCCATTGACAATGACTCTACAGAGCAATAGAAGCCACCACAAGTGCAAGCATCTAGTGATTTTGACTGATTATATGTATCTGAATATGAGTCTTAGAGTCTTGCTTGTTAGTCATCACATACTTGGTTGATTTATGTATTCTTGACTTTCAAATTGTATGTTCAATTGTATGATAAAAACCTTTTACTTTAGCTTATCCTTTCTTTTTGTTTGTGTGTTGTATGTGTGGTTTTCTCCTTTTGCGATGATCATCAATTTAATTGATGTGAGCAGATGTGGGAACCCCTCGTGGTCATCAGGGTGATGAAAACTCTGTTGCGTAGCTTATCTTTGGTTGGATCCCCTTACTCTAAGTTTTCTTTTAACGCACTATGGCTTATGTACTAATTGGCTCCTTGAGCATGTATTTTGAATACTGTTAAATCTTATCTTGTTTTGTCAATGGTATAGGGGTGTGCCTTAGTTTTCTTCCAAATATTATGGATAACTATAGGGAGTGACATTTTCACTCCATGACAATGCCCCTTTATATTATTCAGTGTGATGTTTTATTTAATTATGTTTATTTATTAAATACAGATCTCATCCTTTCGATATTTTTTGGGTGGAGTTATTTTGACACAAACCAAATAAAATATATTCATTTGAAAATTCAATATAATGCTATTTTAATTAAATTTGTTTTATTTTTTAATTAAAATTCTAATACACATTACTATAATGGGTTGTAAAGTGGGAGTAAGAGAAAAATGAGTGTGAAACTATCATTTTTCATGTTTTTTTATCACCTAGTGAATACCGCCTATCTTGAATATTATAGTGAAAAAGGTTTATTTGAACACTTTGAATATCGAATGCTTAAGTTTCACAACCATGAAGATGTAATTAATCAGTTTGGTTGGCCGAGAAGCTCTTTTGAATAAAATAATATTTTATTTGTCATATTAAAATAGTGGATGATTTCAAAGGGTGCATTTCCAAGACTAAAGATTGATCTTCCACTTTTCTTATTCCATGTTTGTTTAGGATAAATTTAAGAGAGGGTGTAATATAAATTTGTGTTTATTTGAGTGGATGAATATATATATATATATATATATATATATATATATATATATATATATATATATATATATATATATATATATGTTTTTTTTAGTGAATTTAGATGGTAAAATGAATAAATTTGGAAATGAATTTTATGAAAGTTAGTGAATGATTTGATTGATGTAATATATTAAAAAAAGTTTAATAGATAAAATTAAAAAATTACTAAAATATTTTATATGATGAAAATAAAATAAAATGATTATTAGATGAATTAAAAATATTAAAATTTAACAATATAATAATTATCATTAATTATTATACATATTTATATATATTTGTATTATTATTATTAATTAATTATAAAAATTATTAGTACATGTTATTATATACAAATATATTATTAGTTACTACATTCATTATTAATTATTATATATATAATAAATATATTATTAATTATTAATATACATTATTAATTATTATTAGATATATTAACTATTAATAAATGTATTATTAATTATTATTGTATATATTATTTATTATAATATAATATATATATATATATATATTAATTATGTAATCAATTATATATATATATATATATATATAATTATATTATT
>Ga0214544_1001357_pt1 | contig 50438 bp, 18 predicted proteins | sample CNSS3metaG_FD_160074 | JGI IMG/M metagenome (GOLD analysis project Ga0214544, IMG submission 160074) | Root nodule microbial communities from cowpea collected in UCLA plant growth center, Los Angeles, California, USA - CNSS3 | ecosystem: Host-associated > Plants > Roots > Nodule | place: USA...
ATATATATATATATATATATATATATATATATATATATATATATATATATATATATATATATATATATATATATATATATTATTTTCTTTCTCTTTTTATATGGGTTAAATATTTGAAGTAAAATTTGAATTTGTTTTTCTTGATACAGTCTAGTTTCTAAATTTTAAAATATTTACACGATTTGATATATTTAAAATTTAATATTAAACTGAAGCTTCATTTGATACATAAAAAAATATTTAATATTATTAAATTAAAATAACTATATTTATTATAAAATTTGAAACGAAAATATATCAAAATTTGAGATAAATTTTAATTTCAAATTTAAGTTTAGGCATTACAAATATATATTTAAGTATTTATTTAGTTATCTCGTGTTAGCTCCTACTATATATACTTGGAGATGCTAGTGTTGCTACATTTTCCCAGCGATCTCATCTTAATTGAGCTTGTATTGGATGGAGGTTTCCATTCCATGAAACACGTTGAATGCTTGTAACATTTCGGCATAGAAATAAAACAATCAATATCTTGCAAATCATTGCAAATTTTGATTATGAAAAAATTTCTTGTAAACATTTCCAAAGAAAAAGTGAAATAATTCTTTCTACATATTAAAATTAGATTATCGAGTTAATATTTAATTTTTATAAAGTTAACTTTTATAAATTACTTTCTCCATAAATCAATTTAAACTTATTTTATGATGATATAGAAATATTTATAAGCAGATATAATTCTTTTTCATTAAAACTTATTTAAATAAAAGTATTTGTATTGGGTTAAATTGAAGTATATTAAATCTATACTACTTCTTATCAAATATAAATTAAATGAATTCAATTTATAGTGATTTATAACTTATATCAGATTGGGTTGGTAAATGTTATTTTTCTTTGACCAACATATTTTTATTAATCTTGAGAGCTTTCGGTTCGAAAATTTCAGTGCATGTTTTTTCTCCCACAATTTAACAGGATGGAGAGAAGGAAACGTGGATTTGGCATGAAAGTACCCAGTGGCGGAGCTTAAGCAATTTATTTTAGTTGTAGTGTATTTTATATATTTAATTTATTTTAGTTTTAACATATTTTACATATTCAGTATTTTAAAACATTTGTATATTAACTTTGGTTACACAAAATATTTTTTAAAGATCTGTCCAAGTATGCTTAGGTAGAAAGATTTGCAAGATTACTTGAAATTCTTCCATTGTATGAACAAGTTCATGTGATTTTGTACATGGCTTGAATTTGATATTACCTATATATGTATTGTTAAAGTTTGTCCCATTTCTTTCATTGGTCATTTCTTATGATGCATAGCCACACGCAAATAGTTATGTCATGGAGTTGTAAAAATGTATATTAAACTAATATAAGTATATCTTGTTGAGTTAAAAGCAAATTAATTGTGACTTGGAAACATTACAATAAAAATAAAAATATCAATATCAAATACATCCTTTCATGTATAAATTTATATTGTAAAGTTTGTTTGCATATTATATCATTGGTTTTCAATTATTATTATTTTAAAAAAAAAAAACATCATCATCACAATCATATTTCAAGTCAAACTAAAAAAAAATTGTAACCTATTAATTTAAACACTTTCCTAATAAAAAATAAATAAATTATATCATCAAACTAATTTTATATCCACTTATAACATTTTCACTCCAGAGCTGTAAAAGTAGGCGGGTCTGGCTCATTCTAGGTTGACCACTTAGTGAGTCAACTCAACTTAACTCACTTATTAGCAAGTTTACAAAATTCGAACCTAACTCGACTGGTTGGAAGTTCCACATCGATTAGAGATAAGGTTAATTCATAATATATAAGTGAGGTGCAAACCTCACCTTACAAGCCAGTTTTGTGGGGTTGAGTTAGGCTTAAAACTCACTTCTAACATGGTATCAGAGTCGGGTTGAGTTAGGCTTAAAACCCACTTCTAACACGACTCACCACAAACTGGTGAATTAAACGAGTTGGTTCACTTAATTAAAAATATATATATATATATATATATATTGTTTTCAATCCTAAAAAAGTCAAAATTATAATTTTGATTAAAATTTAAATTAAGTTAAGACATATTATAAGTTCATAAATTCATAAAAGTTATCTTCAAGAGAAAGAAAGGTACTAAAAACTAAAGAAAAATGTTATCGAGTTGATAATTATGATTTTGGTGTGTCATTTTACTTTTTAAATTTTTATTTTTTATACATTTTTACATAATTTTATTTGTTCTAAATATCTATATAAAATTGTATCATTTATTTTACGCAAAACATAATTTAATTACACTAGTTTAAAGAAAGAAGAATATTTAGGATTTTATTTTTTTAATATAATTTAATATTTAAAATTTATGGGTGTATTGATGAGTCTATCTGATTTATTATAGATGAATCAAATTCTTATTAGATCAAATTTATTTTTGATTCGTATCGAAATTTTCAACTTTTTCATAATCCAATATGGCTGAACTAAAATTAAATTGTTGAATAAAAATTAAATTCGACTTAGGTGATCCAAACTAAAATCCAAACAGAAGTATATTCATCATCATGAGATAAGAGATGGAACAATACAATAAATGGGTGGAATACAATTCATGTCGACATAACTCTATCCTTCTTCTTTTTTCAAATAAAATGAATTAATAACGGAAAAGATAATGAGCTGGCCTTGAGCTTTCAGCTTTCGCTTTTTGTTTTTTGCAGTGAAAGCACCAAAGAGGATAGTGAGAGTTAAGAGAATATTTATGACCAAATTTATGATGGATAAACCATCCTTATGCTAAACAAATATTTATTCGGCTTATTATTAAAATTGAGAGGTTATATAATAAATTATTCTTATCCACCAGATTAAATATTCATGTGCTGAAGTACTAAAATCTGTTTAAAAAATATGTACTTTTTATTGGGTTTTTTTATAGGATATATCTATTAATTTAATTTAAAGACGATGAGATTTGTGATAATTGGTGTTCGGATCTCTGTTCACATGTGTAGTATCACACTTTTGTCCAAAGAAGATTTTCAAAAGATTGTGGTATTTGAATAAACCCAAAATTAAAAAAAAAAAACAATTAAACTATATTTTTAAAGATAGCCATTATTTAAATTTATCATGAAGACTAAGGTTTTTGTGTGGACCATTTTCAACAAGAAAAGGATTATCCTGAAATTTTATATATTTTATCACTCAACAATGACAGAAAAATGAGATGAAATTGGGAAAAAGGTTTGAGAATAAAGGATTTTGGATTAATGAAACCATTAATAAAAAAAATTCCAAATGCGACCACAACAGTGTAAAGAAGGCACATAAAGAAAAAAAATTGAGACAGAATATGATGCTCTCAGAATTTAGTGTCTTATTAGTCATTAACATATGATATAATCTTAATTTTTTTATTTATAAAAAGTAAAGCTGTGAAATTTGGGTTTGTTTGAACATCAACACTGAAAAATAAAATTTGACCAACATAGTAAGAAAACGACAATTGCTAAATATTCCTTCTAAGCAAACTCGAGTATGGTTAGGAGGATTTTGGTCTGTCAAAAAACTAACTACACTCTTCGTTAGATTTCCACCTTCGAAGCTATCATTTTTCTAAAAACTCTTTTTTTTTTTTCATTAGTTTACGTTTAAAATAAAAATGATTTAATTTCAAATCCACATTTAATTAAATAAATTTAATAAAAGTAGCTCACCTCCACAAAACAGTGTTAATTTAATCCCAAAATAGAATATGACACAATGACAGCACAGCACGTGACATGACAGGACATAAAAGCTATGGAAAGAACAGAATACATAAAATAAAAACAAAAAAACACAAACAGCATATAGAGTGTTGTACCTGTGACACACATTCGATTATGCTATGGCCGGGGAAAAACCAAACAACAAGTTTCACTTCTTCCACATTTTCATTTTTTATTATAGTAGCTCTCACTCGGAACAGTGCAAACGTTCTTGAACACATAAAAAGTACAGAAGAAGAAGCAGTTTAATTCTATTAATTAATTCTAAAATATTTCCATTCATACCCACTATTAGTTGGTCACTCTTGTAGGTCCGTTCGTTTGTTTTGTTTAGTAGCTAAAGCCTTTGTTGTAAAGTTTTCATTTTTAGCATCAGAGATTTTCCTTTCTTGGTGGTGTGGAGTGACAGGAGATGATGAAGGAAACGAGGTCTGATTCGAACTCATTGTTCGCGCAGAAGCACAGTCATCATCATCGTTTCTTCCTTAAATTGGCAGTGTCGTGTCTCTTGCTGGGTCTCACTGTTCGCCTCCTCTTCACCGATTCCTTCAGTTTGTCCTCTGTTGTGCACAATCCTCCTCCTCTTGCAAATGCAATACCACACTCACCCTTTCTTTCTTTTCCACCTCCGCCGTCTTATTCTCTTCATTTTCCGGCGAACCAGACCCAAGGTAACAAATCATTGCATATGTTTGTGATTTGAAGTTAGAAATGTTGATGCAATGCTGATGATTTTCCTTTGAAATATTTAGATGCAGTGGAGTGCGATCTTTTTGTGGGAGATTGGGTGCCGGACCTGAATGGTCCAAGGTACAACAATGAGAGCTGCCGTGTGATCGAAGCTCATCAGAACTGCATGAAAAATGGACGGCCTGATTCGGGGTACCTTTATTGGAGGTGGAACCCAAGAGGTTGTGAATTACCAAAGTTCAGTCCTAGCAAATTCCTTGACATGATGAGGGATAAATCATGGGCCTTCATCGGTGATTCCATCTCTCGCAACCATGTCCAATCTCTACTGTGCCTTCTCTCACAGGTACTACTACACTTACCTTCCTTTTTTAGAGCTTCTTAATGCTTTTCTTCATCTCTCTCACCGACAAGAAATGCTTTCTTTCGTGTCATTGGTGTCAATTCTTTTCTACTCAGCTTTAGACACACTCATGTTTTCCTCTTCGCTGGCTTGTCAAATCACAACAAACTAAAATCTTTTTTAGTTTTTTCCTCTTTTTTAATTTTACAGTACAAGCCAAGAATTAGAAATGGAGCCGTTAGCTCTATACCGAGTCCAGTTCATGTGGTGTGATCTACCTAATAGTTCCATAGATTATTGGTGTAGTTCTATATGTCGTTGTAAATAAAGCTGTAGAAGTAGGATTGTGGAAAACAGCTTGTGCTTGTGTGGTTGGTCCACTACTTCCATGATACATGGTGTCTTTTTCAAACAGCTTTGTCTACCTCAATTCTTAATCTTAAACACTAGCCAGTGATTAATTCTGTGATCAATGATCATTAATGGGAGAACATTGTGATTAATTCTGTGATCAATGATCATTAATGCGAGAAGAAGTCGAATTTAAGTCTAATTTAATCCCACAAAATTAATTTAAGATGAGATTTGCAACCGCTTATCGGATATCCGATAGTGATGGAATTACATGTTCAATGACAAATTCTGTTAAGATAGTTTTAAAACTTTGATATTATATTAAACAATGGAGTTTAAATTTAACTCAATTCTACGTAATTATACTGTAAAACGAGTCTACGTAATTATACTGTAAAACGAGGCTTTCACCCGGTTATATATTTAAAAATTATCTTATGGACTTCACCATAGGGTAAACTTTTTTTAGTTATGACTAAACTAGTGTAAACACCGGTTATTTTCTGATTGAATAGATTTTTCTCTTTGAATTGCTCCTTTCTCAGGTATGCGTCGTTAATTTATCACTTTTCCGATTTGTGGCATGAATATAGATTTGTTGAAATGATTATGTGGTGCAGGTGGAAGCAGGTGATGAGGTGTATCATGATAAGGAATTTAAATCAAGGATATGGAAGTTCCCTTCCTACAACTTCACCCTCTCAACACTATGGAGCCCATTCCTTGTGAAAGCAGATATTTTCGAGGACATCAATGGAGTTTCCTCTTCAGAAACACAACTTCATCTAGACATTGTGGACGACAAGTGGACCAGCCAGTACAAGAATTTTGACTACGTTGTAATCGCAGGTGGCAAATGGTTCCTCAAGACAGCAATATACCATGAAAACAACACTGTAACAGGGTGCCACAAATGCCATGGAAAGAATTTAACTGATGTAGGGTTCCAACATGCATATAGCAAAGCATTGCATCAGGCTTTTGATTTCATGGCACATTCAGAGCACAAAGCGGTTGTGTTCTTCAGAACGACCACACCGGACCATTTTGAGAACGGGGAGTGGTTCAGTGGAGGGTACTGCAATAGGACACTGCCCTTCAAAGAGGAGCAGATAGATGTGAGGTATGAGGATTCCATCTTGAGAAGCATTGAACTTGAAGAGTTTAACTGGGCTAAGAAGGCAAGTCCCAACTTCAAACTTTTGGACACCACTGGGCTTTCACTGTTGAGGCCCGATGGGCATCCAGGCCCATACCGCCAGTTTCATCCTTTGCTCAATTCTAAGGTCCAGAATGATTGCCTGCATTGGTGTCTCCCAGGCCCAATTGACTCCTGGAACGACATACTTTTGCAAATGCTCACAGTCTGAACATTTTCATGTAAATTCGTTATTTTCTCAAACAATACGACGACGTGGAGTTAGGATTAAATAGAATTGAAGATAATCAAATAACATCTACATTATGTTTATTGAGTGAATTCAATTGGTTTTGAAGAGATAAATGATATTTTTATTTTAGTTTGTGTAATATATTGGATAAATCAATCTTTCTTATTGTTGATAATTTATTTTAAAATAGTAAAATATAATTTAAAAATAATGATGTAAATAATATATTAAAGAGGAAATACTTTTAAAGAAGTTTCTAGACTTGTTGTAATTCAATAAATATTCTGAAAGGTGAATTTGTTTAAAAAAAATATCTATTTTCTTAATTAAGATAATTATGCTAATTTATGCGGAGATCGATTGTTTTGTTATTTTCTTAACTTATCATCACATTCATTTGATTCAAATAATAAATTATATATAATAATTAAATCTAAAACGATTTGTATGCGAACATTTTTTTTGTTTTAGTCTTGTTTTTGTTTTTTTATTGAAGAAATTCTCTAAAAATATATAAAAAAAATATAAAAAATATAAAATATATATATATATATATATATATATATATATATATATAATATTTTAGATATAGATCACCAAAATAATCATATATTATCGTTTTACTTTATTAGTTACTAAACTTTAATTTTTTTTTTATAAATAAGTATAACTTATTTGACAATTTAAAAATATAAATAAGTCATATAATCAATTTATAGTTAATATATGTGTAAGTTGAATATAGTAAAAATATTTATTTCAATTCAATAAAGAAAAACCCCCAACAGGGAAAAAAAATTACTCCTTTACGTAAACGAAAATTGAGTTCTAGGGATGGGAGTGACAAATAGTAGTTGTTGCAGTGGTAAAAGTTAAAACCCAAGTCCAACGAATCTCTAAAATTCGTAGCCCAAAACATATTATCATAAGGAAAATTATAATATTACTTCTATTTTTTAATTCCATCCTTTATTTTTTTACATAATTTAATATAAGTCATTGATTAATATACAATTATATTTTTTTTTTAAATTAATAATTTATATTAAATCATGTCAGAAGATAAAAGATAAAAATTTAAAAATAGGAGTTATAGTATCCTTATCCTTACCATAATGACTAAATTTCCCTCTTTTATTTGTTTTTTTAGCATATGTATAAATCCTCACGATTTTTCACTTTGATGTATTTAATTTTTTTCCTCTTGAGGAAAATCCTCCGTGTGCTGTGAGTTTACAAGAAGCAGATAAAAAAAGAAAAATGAAAATAGGTAAAAATGCATGATAAAGAAAATGTAAGATATTGATAATTAGAAAAATTATTTAAATATTGAGATATATTAGTTTTCGTTTTAGGATTCTATTTCGAATAATTGACCCAGATAGATTTAAATCCTATGCAGATGCAGTGTACTGTGACATCACGGGTGTCTCAACAATAATTTGTAACGTGTGTTTGTTGGAAGCTATTCATCTAGTCAAATCTCAAATTAAATAAATAATCGAAACTAAACATTGAACGGATAATATAGTATAGTGGTGGAACTGGGTATGATAACTTCGACATCACAAAATCCAGCGTACATTTAGTAAAATTAAATTGAAAATATTAAATATTTCAAATTAAACTCTGTGATAAATAATTTTAAAAGTAAGCGTACGAATGTTATCGATTACAACTCAAAATTAGTAAAGGAGTTATCTTCATCAATAATCATTCTCCTTAAATAAAAAACAAATAGTGATAAAATAACATAGTATTTATTTTAAAATCGCACATGTCACTTTTTCTATTCACACAAGTCCATATGATTGAGTGAGTGCAATAACTCATTTTATTTATTACCGTATAGTAAGGCAACTAAGTTTAACTTTATACGCATGTCAAAATTGGGTTTAAGACCATTATTTCCTCGTACTAACTTGTTATCGGGTTTTCAACCACGGACAAATTATTTAATTAAACTTTCAAACAATAAGTAATAGACATTGAGTAAAGAAAAATACGACTATAGTATTTTGGTTTGCTAGATCAAACTAATTATGTAAAAAAAAAGTTAAATATTTTTTTGTCTTTAACTTTTAGTGAATTTTGGAATTAGTCTATTTTAAAACTTTAAATTAATTTAGTTATTTTAACAAAATTTTGTTAGGTTTATTTGATGTTTCGTATGCATTTTAGGATTGTGTTTGAGTTGTTTATACTGTTTAACGTATTTTTACTTTGATGTTAAGTCAAATACTATTATAAAATACATTTGAAATGTTAAATAAATTTAACAAAATTTAATTAAAAACGCGTATTTTGAAAAAATAAAGAACTAAATTGATTCAAAATTTTAAAATAGACTAGTTTTAAAATTCATTGAAAGTTAAGAAATCAAAAACATATTAAAGAAAACAAGGAAAAAGAAAGAATTAACAGAGTAGCCATTTTTTTAGTAATTAGATTGTCATGTTTATATTATGTTAAGTTATATTTAAATCGAAACATGTGAAATCATGTAAACAGTATAAATTTTAGTATAAAATGCAAACTTTTTATATTATAGCATATTATAATATTAATTTTTATTTCTATAAAAATAAAATAAAATCCAAATCTTTTTACAAAATTAAATATAGCGTGATTAAATTGTGTTGGTTTCCTTCAAAAGCGATATGATTTTATTAAAATGAATAATTTGCATAATGAGAGGCAAAGCAAAGAATCGAACCATGCATAGAACGTCATGAATTGGAAAGCATGACTTTTTGGTACATAAAAAGCAGAAGCACCGTTACTTTTGCTGCCACCATGTTTGAATAAGCACTATGCAAAAATCATCACATCACAACTTTAATTTAGTCTTTCATTATATTTTAGTTAGAAAAATTAAGTTTATTGAATTGAATGAAAACTGAGAATTTTACTTAAGGAAAAAGTTTAATGATTTTACTTAAAAAGCAATTCAGGTTTGAAGTTTAATAAAATAGAACAAAAAAATTGTCACACATTATTTATGACTTCTAATACAAAGTAAAGTTCATTTTAAGCTCTCAAACTCAATATCAAATACACACTTCATGGTTCCATTCTTGCCACAGTTGCAATAGTAAACAATTTTCACTAACAGATAATATCACCGGATTACGTTTATTAAAGAGAACACTGACGTCAAAAATGACCGGTAACATTTTTGTAAATAAAACGTCAATTTTGACATCTGTCCATGTGTGTTTCAATGTCCCTTAACGTCTGTTCACCACGCGTCCGACGTCACGTCATCTTGACGTCTGTTCCTTACGCACCCAACATCACTCGATGTCGATTTTTTCACTTATCTAACATCACTTGATGTCTGGTAGTCTCAGACCCGACGTACCGCCTAATATATGGTACAATAGCTACATGAAACCTCACTATTTCTCTTCTTCACGAGCTCTCCTCCACGTTTCGCGAGCTCTCGTTATATTTTAGTGGTGGATTAGAATGAATTCATTATAATCTACCATTAATTAAGTTTAGATCTTCAAATATATCTACTTAATTAATTAATAAGGACAATATAATTTTGGAGAGCTAATCTTCTGCAACATTGTGGAATAAAAAGCAATGGATTTGCTTTCTAGTTAAAGTGGAGGTGGATTAATAAAATTGAAGTTTAAGCACTTAGTCTAAGTTCAGTGCTTAACTAAAAAACATTTATCTACTAACTAACACCAATGACTCAAGTTCTTTATCATTTTATATGAAAATGTAAGATTACACTTTAATTCAAAATCATAAGAAATCTCAGGATATATGATTTATACTTCTGATTTTGATAATTTATAGGCCAAAGTCAAGGGCGAAAGCAATGAGCATTCCAGATTTAAGAATAATTTTGCATGGATTAATTAAAAATTGAAATATAAATAAGAGTGTTCAATGTGAATGGAAAGAGAGAAAGACACCAAATTAATGCTTATGAAGACTTTACAAGTTACATCATTTCCTCCTCATAGCAACTGACAGACTGTATATTCACTTCAATTCCACGTTCATCATGTGTGTGTTTTCCTTTTTAATTCGTAGAATATTTCAGCATTCACACCCAACAACATTTATACTATTAATGATTTAAGTAATAATATATAGTGTTGTAAATTTTAAATAATATAATAGAAAATTTAAATTAATATTATTTTATTTTAACTTTTAATATTTTTTTAATAAAGTAAGCTAGAGACGACAAAGAAATTAAAAACATTAACAAAGTGCATTAAATTTTGATGAACTAACGTACTGATTGAGAGTACAATTCGATTTTCCTCTATGAGAATGAGTTAGATATCATATGAATAGTTATGATTGAAAAATTAATATTATTTTTTACATAAATTATAATATATAATATTTATTGTATTGTTGTTATTTTATTGAACTTAATTTCATTATAGTGAATAATGCTGATTTAGTATTTAATATTACATTATTAAAAATGAATTGTGAATTGAACTTTATCCATCCCATTCAGCAGCTTCTGTTATTGTAAAAATATTATTGTTATTGGTACCCACACCACGTTTCAATGATGAAAGAATGATGAAAGAAGTGTGGCAAAAAGCTTCTCATATGATGAATATGATAACAATTAAAGATTACCCACAAAATAATTGGATTGTAAAGTTTCCAAGGAAAACAAGTGATAATTATCAATTATAAAAGGCATTTAGTGGATTTGATATGGGGTCTCTTTCACATTATTATAAAACTACCATCATATATCGTGTTTAGTGTTGAAATGTATACAATTAATTATTCATTATGCCCATGCCAGATGTTATCCATAGCTAATAAATTCTTTTCTACTTTTTTTTAGTTATTAAATTAATTTGTTATTGTTATTTATTATTGTTGGGAATAATCCAAGTGTGAGTCGAAGTTCCAAATGGGATAAAATGGATAAAGTTAAACATTACATAAGAATAAAAACTGAAACACTATTATTTTTAAATGTTCAGTGTAAAAGTGATGTCAAATACTTATATGTTTAAGACTAATACATATAACTATAACTATAACCCATATGAGATTCATCCTTGAAAAAATTGTTAAAAATAATCCAAATATAAAAATAAAGACTTATAACACCATTGTCTTAAAATATATAATCAAACAGTTATTATAATTAACGAAAGTTGTATTTCAAAACAAAAATATACTATTATATGATTATAATTTTAGGTTTTATTTCAGATAATTTATTTCTAATACTTGTGTTTAATTTTTAAAGTTGTAAATGTTTTTTCTTATTTGAACAAATTAAGAAAGATAAGTCGAAAGTAATCTAGGATATTGTTTACTTCCTCAATTATTAAACATTTATCGTTTGTTTAACATCGATCAAATGAGGAAATACATTCTCTTTTTCTTTTTTCATGTTAAGTGAATTTTTAAGAACATTATTTTTTTATTAAAAAGATGTAAACATCTAAAAATAGCTAAGAGCATAGGTGATCTTTTATAAATAAAGCTTGAATATTTTACATTAAACTACAAATTTATAAGTAGAAAAATCATTTAGTCCAACTTCATTTTTATGAAGACCATAATCTCTTTTAAAAGTATTATCTTTCATTTTATTATCTTCTTTTTATATTTGCTATCAAAGGTTCTTTTTATAACACTACAACAAAAATCACTTTAGACAACGGCATAAAATTATGATATAAATTATAAAAATCGTGGTTTAAAGATTAGACCACAATTTTTTAGGCGTGGTATAGGTGAGTGTAGCTATAGATAATAGACAACGGTTTGTAGTGTGACAATATTTTTAAAACCGTTGCTTAAAATTCTCACAATAGACAACAGTTTTACATGTTGATTTTATACCTTACCTATGTTTTTAGACCACATTTTTACTAGTTTTGCTCACATAGTTTAAAGCAACAATTATATAATCATGGACTTTCATGATATTTATACATCATTTATAAAAATGTTGTTTATTATATGTTTAGACTACATTTATTTAGCCGTTATCTATTTTAGTGTGGTCTAAACTATAAATTGTTGTAGTGTAAGTTCATCTTTTATTATTATTTTGAAAGTTTAACATGAAGTTTGTAATAATTACATGAGGTCAAGATAAATATACAATTTGTCTAGGATTGTTATAATATGTTTATGTCATTTAAGATTTTTTTATATAGAAGTAATGAGAGTTAGACTTCTTACAACATTGTCAAGTCAATAAATTTAATTAGGTAAGAAAAAATATTATAAAATAATTAAAATATCCTGGAAATTTATAAATTAAGTTATTTAAATAAACTATTTTCTTAAGTAACTTAAACACTCTTAAAATATTTATCACAATTTTATCTTAGCTAAATAATAAATTTATTAGCTGTATGAAAACATCCTTAAAAAAAAAATCTAAGATCTCGTCCTCCCTTTCTTTTCATATTTGTTTTAGATTGTTAGGTAAAGGACCATGCTTGCAATAAACCAATGTTTCCCTGAAACCACAATTTAGTTTGAGTCGTATGATTTTGAAAATGATGAGATTTTAGCAGTGTACGTGCAAAATTTGTTTTGCATAACTCTGCTGACTGCGTATACTCAATCATAAGGACGTGCACGTGCAAACCCAAAGACAACGTCTCAATAATATTTTTCTTTTTTGAATGTACAAACGTTTTATTATATTAACATAGATAACAACTTATAACGTTTCATTAGGTAACGTTTTAGCGTTCGGTATAATCAAATGAATAAAAGATATAATATAAGGAAATATATTATTATCGGATAATTTGAGTGATATAAAATAATTAATTATCACAGTAATCAATTTAGATATTAATATATAAATTAAAAATTATTAATAATTAAAATAGTTTTTAAATTGATCTTTAAATTGATCATTATAAAAAATTAATCTTTAAATTTTTTACTACATTAACAACTAATATTTTAACTACCAAAAGAATTGGTATACAAATTTGTATCTAAATTGATTACTAATAAAATAAATTTAGAAACATATTTTAATAATAAATGTTAGTGACCAATTTAAATATTATTTTACGATTAATGTAAATGTTATTTTAATAATCAATAGTTTTTAATTTATAAATTATTATTTAAATTATTATTATAATAATTAATTTTTTTTTTATTCGTAAAATGGATAATAATAACGTATTTTCTTGATCAATAGTCAATAATTTGAATGATCTAACGTTTTGCATTTTCATAATTTTAGATTTTAAAATATACATTTATATGTCCTTCAGTTTATTCAAAGGTTAAAAGTTGAAACGTTTAAAGGTATACTATGATATTTTTAAATTTTAATGAATGTAATATGCTTTCTGCATAAAAATGTAATTCATGTTTTTCAAATCCTGACTGTTTTTCAAATTGTTGCAACTGGTGAGATATACACTTTTGTTCTTAATGTTTACACCTAAAATACTTTTTTTTTCTGAATTATCGGTGAAAAAGTATACTTGATAATTTGTGCCAATAACATTGTGACGAGGATTTAAATGTCGTAATTAATTTACTTGTATAAAATGATTATATAATTCTCTTTGGAAATATATATCAATTATGATATTTGTTTTATAAGATTATATCTTTTCTTTCAATCTGATTGAGATTTTTTTTCAGGATTTGTTCTTGGATATACTTTTCCTTCAGGAGTTGGTGTGTCTAAACAAACACTTCAATAAAATAGTGAAAAATATTTGAAAATAGTAAATACGCAATGAATAATACATTTACAAATGGCACTCTATTTATAGAATTATGATAATTTTTTCTACTTAAATTGGTTTAGACTAACATGATTAATTCAATCGTTTTTATATCTGAGCAATAGTTTATTTATTTCATGATTACGTTTGTAATTTTACTTATATCATTGTAAGTGACCGGTAAATTTAAAATTATTATATTTTTTAATATATTAATTACGACGTTCTTAAAAGCAATATATTCACTATGCTATTTATACTTACTGATAATTGCATTAAGAAGGTTTACTAGAGTGAGATTTAATTTAGGCTAAAAATTTATAATAGATAAATATATTATGATTATATTTTTTGAATGTCATCTTTTATTTTTTGATGAAATTTAGTGTGAATTATTAATTAATGTACTTGTATTTTTTTACTTAAATGATTCACATTAAGTTACGTTAGAAAATAAAGATGTAAATTAAAATATGAAAATCATAGTATCATTTATTTTATAATAAAATATATTTTTGAAATAACATCAAGTCATCATCGTGTTAAATATCATTATGAATTTAAGATCTCAATTACTAACATTTTAAAATACTAAAAGAAAAATAAAATACAAAAACATGAGATATCGATATAAAAATAACATTTTATAAAACATAGACAAAATATATTTATTTAAAAAAATAATATAAATAAATACATTAAAATAAAATATTAGACCACTTTTATAATCCCTGTAAATCAAAGTTAAATATTTGCTAACTTATCAACATACTTATTTTATTTATATAAAACATAAGTAACTTTAAAACTTTTATACTTATAAAAACGTAAGCATCAACGTCACTTACCTCGAAGACCTAAAAAATCAAATAAAATATATTTTAATACAAATGAAAATTATAGTTATGCTGATATTGAATATAAAAGATTAATTATTTATTGTAGTGACCGTTGATTGAACTCATGCTTATTTCATTTTAGTAGAAAACTGTTTTATTTTATATAATATACATTTCAAAGTTCAACAAGGATAAAGATGAAAAAGAACATTCTTATATTCTATTTTTTTTCAATTTTTAAAACTAAATATATTTTTTGAAATTAAATAAATGAACGCTAACTCTTTCATTTTTAAATTTTGATATGTTTTATGGGAAATGCTATTCTCCTTCTATTTAATTTTTTGAATTAATTATGTTTAATTATTACAGTGGACTTAATCACACTAACTAACTCATAAGCTTTTAAAAGTAGATATATTTTACAGTTATAGAGTGATGGATAATTGAACTCTTTTTTTCTTTTAAGTGTGGGAAATGTCTTATGTTTTTAAAAGTTTGGTTGTTTTCTCTTTGGTGTTTCTTTTACTATTATCTTTCCCTCTCTGTTTAAAATTTTATTGTTTCTTTTATAGATATCTTATGTGTCAGCACATGGATGTAACTATGTGATTAAGATTTTTAGACCAGGAAAGGTGGACGTTACTGTCTAATTAAGGCTTTGAATATGGAAACAAATTGATATGTTAGCTTTTCCGTGCATGAATGTTGTGTCCTACTTATTTTACACAAACTGTTAACTTTTGTTTCTGTCTAAGATGAAAAGTATACAAATTACTCTAAATTGTAATATAAACTAACAATAATTTCTTTAACAAATTAATTCAAGTAAGAGTGTAACTATAGTATTAATTTAGTTCTTTTTTTTTAATAACAACTTCGATACTAGAAAAATGTTTATAATTTTTCAATGAAAAGTATACCATGTTTATCACAAGATTATAAATAAGTATTCACAAATATTAGAAAAAAAAAAGTTATAGTTTTGTGTAGTATAAGTTACGTGTATCATTCGATACTTGGTATTTATTTTTCTCATACCAAGTAACAATATGATATGTGAACAATATATACCAATTATATATTACATTAAAGAACACAAGTTTATATTAGAAACACTCATACCTAAGATTACATGATCCTTTAATTTTACTTCAATTTTTTGTACTAATTTCTCACACATAACACGTGAGTATGTTCCACCAAACTATAATATATGGTTCATAAAATCACATTGTGGTTTGTTACACTTGCTTTATAATAGTATGATACACAAAATTTCTTGTAATTGATGTTTTATTTTATGTGATTCACACCATTAATGAAACTATAATATAAATCACATATGATGTAAATCACATATAATATTGTAAATCACACACAGACAGTTTCTTTGCTTGAATAACTTTATATTGTTTAGTAGATAGTTACTTGAACAATCATAATCATCTTTTATCATTCAAACATGACATCAATGTTTAAATGAGAAAACTTCATATAATTGCACAACTTTTAAAAAAACAAACTCATGTTTTCGTTCCATTACCAAGGGATAACTTAAAAGATATAATTTATACTAATGACATTCAAAAATGGATATAACTTTAACTACACTGAAACAATAATCCATTTTAATATGCCCATAACCATGACATTATGAATTCATATCACAATGATTATAGCTATCTTTTAAAAGCAAAATTAATATATCAATTCCAACCTCGATCCCAAGTTCAAAAACTATGCATAGTCAATATTTAACAACTACATTACTTTGATAATATTATTAATATGGCTGAATACATGAATAGACATACATGATTATCTACTTTAAGAAAATAACTTCCATAGTAAATACATAAGAAATCAAATTATTTAATAAAAAGAGAGCATTCTATATATTAAACAAACAATTTTATATTAAATTAAATGAGCACAATGCAGTATTGTTAAATGTGATTTTATAAGGACAAACATATTTTGACATTTAAATTTTTTTCACAGCCTTTAATACCATCCTTCATTCTTTCTTTTTTTACAAATACAAAAATTTGCTGTGATAATTTTATTTCTATAATAGAATGTCAAATGATTGATTTTAGAGTGAAAGAATCTTTTTATTTTTATTAAATGTGATGTTAATAATAGGATGTTAAATAATTGTTTTTAGTGTGAAAGAATCTTTAGGATTTTATTAAGGAAAAATGTGAATGTATTCTAAGTTGGAGGGCCTTGACCAGAAGAAGAAGGTAGACATGAATGTGGACACCGCGTCTGTGTTGTAGAGGGAAGAGGAGGAAGAAGAATGGCACATGAATGAAACCGCACCTTCCAACACCAAATGCAAAATACTTTTTTGATCGCATAAGCCTTACGTTTGAAGTGACATCATCCATCCCCCGCCACTTCATAAATTCACAAATTCCCCACCCAACCCTCTCCTTCTAGATACATATTAACTCTTCTTGCCTCCTTCTCCTCCTTAAATACCAACAAAACCATACCCCAATCATAAAACAATCACATAATAATAATAATAATACTTTTATTAAAATAAATACTGCTACCACTCTCCATTAGCCATCACAAATTTTAAATATCACAATTTTCACTCAAATTCAAGACCAATTACTACACCCTCACTATATATACACACTCCCTCTCTGTTCTTCCTTCATCTTCACAACAACAACCCAAAACAGAGGAAACAGAACACATCATTTCACAAGTTGCTGCCATGGAAGTTCCAAAACAAGAAGCTCGAGTGGCACCCGCGCCTCCCATCGTGGCCATGATGCCATCACCTGGCATGGGGCATCTAATCCCGATGATTGAGTTCGCCAAGCGAGTCGTCCGCTACCACAACCTCTCCGTCGCCTTCGTCATCCCCACCGACGGTCCACCTTCCAAGGCCCAAATCGCCGTCCTCCAGGCCCTTCCCGACTCCATCTCCCACACCTTCCTCCCTCAGGTCAATCTCTCCGACCTCCCGCATGACGCCAAGATCGAAACCCTCATGTCCTACGTCGTCCTCCGCTCCCTCCCCTCCCTCCGCCAGGCCTTCCATTCTCTCTCCTCCACCCACACACTCGCAGCCCTCGTCGTCGACCTCTTCACCACCGACGCCTTCGACGTTGCCGCCGAATTCAACGCCTCCCCCTACGTCTTCTTCCCATCCACCGCCACTGCCCTCTCCCTCTTCTTCCACCTCCATACCCTCGACCAGGAGGTCCACTGCGAGTACCGGGACCTCCCCGAGCCCGTCAAAATCCCCGGCTGCATTCCGCTTCACGGCAGGGAATTACTCGACCCCGTTCAGGACCGCAAGGACGAGGCCTACAAGTGGGTCCTACACCACGCCAAGAGGTATAGAGAAGCCGAGGGAATAATCGAGAACAGCTTCTCAGAGCTTGAACCGGGCGCTTGGAGCGAGTTGCAGAAGGAACAACCCGGGAGGCCTCCGGTTTACGCGGTCGGGCCTTTAGTCAGAATGGAGACCGCTCCTGCGGAGTCGGAGTGTTTAAGGTGGTTAGACGAGCAGCCGAGTGGGAGCGTGTTGTTCGTGTCGTTCGGAAGCGCTGGGACCCTCTCCACCGCTCAGATCAACGAGCTTGCCCACGGGCTGGAAGCGAGTGAGCAACGGTTTCTGTGGGTGGTGAAGAGCCCAAACGACAAAATCGCCAACGCTGCTTATTTCAACGCGGAGAGTGCGGCGGATCCGTTTCACTTCTTACCCGAAGGTTTTGTAGAGAGAACGAAAGGCAGGGGCTTTTTGGTTCCCTCTTGGGCTCCTCAGCCTCAGGTTCTGGCCCATCCCTCCACCGCCGGATTCTTGACCCATTGCGGGTGGAACTCCATTCTGGAGAGCGTGGTGAGCGGCGTGCCCTTCATCGCATGGCCTCTCTTCGCGGAGCAGAGGATGAACGCCTTCATGCTGACCCACGACGTGAAAGTGGCGCTGAGGCCCCAGGTTGGCGATAATGGGTTGGTGGAGAGACAGGAAATAAGTAGCGTTGTGAAGTCCCTGATGGAAGGTGAAGAGGGGAAGAAGCTGCGTTACCGAATGAAGGATCTGAAGGACGCTGCCGCCATGGCTCTCGCTGAAAACGGTTCCTCCACCAACCATATCTCCCATTTGGCACTCCTCTGGGCCAACAAAACTGCCGTAACACCACCACCTCTGTAATAATATCTGCACTTAACTTATTTTTATTTTTAATTATAAATATGCTTGTATTTTTTTTAGTTGGATAAAACGGCAGAGATATATAAATAAATAATTGGGTACATGTGAAGTGTAAAAGTTATAATAAAATTGAATTTCACGTGGCGCTTCACATCCCGATGATAACGACCAGGGTCCCAGTGGACACAAAATTGGTAGCTCCACCGTGAGGAGTCACAATATATCCAAAACTGGACGTGGCTAGCATTAGACATTGGAACTTTGAAGGAGTGTCTTGTGACATCCCAGAATGATTGTAGTAAGGAAATTCATTATGGTTTTACCTCATTCAACCACTTTTTTTAAAACGTCTTTCAACCTAACCTTAATAAGCCCAGCTAACGTGCGTTAATTTCTTGAGTTTGGTAAAATGCCTTCAACATAATAATATTTGTCTCGTAATCCAGGATTAACTGGTTGAATCATGGTTGTGGAACAGGTGATAGACTTTTCCTTGTGTCTCTTTATTTTATAATTTGTTGGTGGTGTGAACTTTATGACATTGTTGTGGAACTGCTCGTGAGTGCTCGTATTCTTTTGTCTCTGGCCCCGTCCCATGCGGATGCCATTTTTCTTGGTCAGCCACACTATGTATGTGCTGCTTTCACCATCTTTACATCATCCACTTTTTATTTTTATTTTATTCCTGCCTGCTATTCATAAATTTCCCTCTTCCAAAAGGAACTTTATTTTCCTTTTGGCACTTTAGTTTTGTTTGCTTCATAATATTACTAACTCACTCACATTTTCCAATGTTTCATATTCCTTAAAACAGGGTACACCTGCTATAATACAGTACAAAATAATGGGTTATTTTATTTTGAGACTTGTAAATACAAAAATTAACTTTTTAATAACCAAAATAACCTTAAAAATAATTTGTCAACTGGTTCGAACGGTAAAAAAAATATTTTCCTAAAGTTATTTTTAAACTGAGACTATAATTAAAACTTTGTACCCGAATTAATTCAACCACATGTTTTACATAAAACACGTATACATATTAAAAAAAATTGTTAAAAGAAAGTGACACTTAAAGTCTATAACAACACCATCTACCATCCGATGTTCGTACTCCGACTAGATATTCGTATATAGATGAGTCATTCAAAGACCGACTTAAATTTAATGAATTTATAAATTGGACTTAAGTCCATCTTATGATCAATTGATATTTTATTAATAAATATTATTGTATAAGAGAGATTTGGTATTTTGTTATTATCTTTGTATTTTTTTATTGAAATATTCTTTTATTATTCAAAAAGTAGACAATTTGTAATTATTTTGTTTGTAAATAAAATATTAACTCACGACTAAAAGATAAAACTATTTTGACTTAAAAGGTGGTTATTAATTTAGAGTCAGAATTCACTATACTTTTGTTCATAGGTAGAAAGCACCTAATTTTTTTACTAAAATAAATATAATAAAACTAAATCTCAATCTCACATAACGTAAACTTATTGTTATAAGGAATACAAGAAACAACTCCAATCACTAAGAAGAGAATGAGAATGACAACACTGTGAATCCTGCCTCCATAATAATCACAGGAAACCTTTGACATGTACAAGTCATGAAAAGATGGTGGATCTCTCCTTGTTCTCCAATTACAACTCAATTATTAATCTGTTATGTGATTGACAAGGGTACTAAATCGTACAGGTAATAAAGTGCAAAGTCCAAATGTTGTTTTCTAATAGACTTGTGCAATATTTAACAACTCTTGCAATCATAACTCTATTGGACAACAAATTTTACAAAAACAAAAACATTTTTTTTTGTATTTTTATCAAACATATGGTGTACAACAATATACAATAAAGGCTACATTGGAATTGAGTTTCATGATTCAACTCAAAGCAAAAACACCAAATAATATACTTCTAGTTCATTTTTCAACATTTACACATTTTGTAACAAGCCGTAATGTTTCATCGACAAGTCTAAAATTGAATAATAAAAATTCTATATCCAGTAATTTTTATTAGAAGTTCACATTAATGATCAAGATTATGATGTTATGAATGACTAAATGTTTTATATTTATGTCTAACGTGTGAAATATATTAGTTATTTTATCCTAATCAAGTTTCCCAAAACTATATTTCAATTTACATGTACTCCCACATATACAATCAATCCAAAATATGTCGCTAAAACAAAATTAGAACACAAGAGTGATGAAAAAAACTATATTGAATAGTGGAATTCACAAAGAGTTAAGAATACATTACACCCAACTCCTATAAATAAGGATTGTTGTCTCCAACCTCTGTCAAGCCTCTTATCTGTATATTTTTCGAAACTAACAGCTCGCTCGACGAGTTACAAACAATCCACTGAACGAAAGGACCTTCACTCAGCGACTCGAATTGGATTGAGCTTGCAACTTTGTACTTGATATTGTACTAGAGTAACCAATATTATCAATATTTCCTTTTGCTGATAACTTTGATAATCAAATTTTGTTGATATTTTTCTCAATTTCTTTGATATTTTCATTTATCTACAAAATATAAAAATTGTAAAACAAATACTTATCCTTTTCCAATTTTATTAAATAAAACCTAAAATATCTAAAAATATAATAAAAAAAAAAAAAAAAAAAAAAAAAAAAAAAAAAAAAAAAAAAAAAAAAAAAAAAATAAAAAAAAAAAAAAAAAAAAAAAAAAAAAAAAAAAAAAAAAAAGCAAAATAATAAACGTGATAAAAAGAAAAAGTATCAAGTGTCTCTATCTTTTGATGTCAATAAAAAGAAAGTTTGAGAGAAAGAAAAAAAAGACAAAAAGATAGATTAGGAACATGAAGTTAAAAAACAAGAAGATTAAAGAATGCATTCTCGTTGAATTTTTCATGTATCAAAGACAAAAATCGTGAATCTTAAAATTATAGAATAATTTTTTGGAATTAAATTAGAAATGTAGGAAAACTACAAATAACTTACATGTTACATATGTATCAAAGCCGGATTATTAAATTTGTGATTGTCTATGATGTTTGTTCCCAAATTTAGGTTTTTCTCCAAATTTATTTACCAATCCTAATTATATAAGATTTGGGAATTTTATGATGAAATTATATTTTTAACAGCTGAAATTTTGGAATTAATCGAAAGCATCTTGTCACATGAATCGAAAAATTGCTTTGGAGTGTATGGCCTTGATTGAAAAAATGAAACAATTTCCTCTTATGCCAATTGAAAATTTTGGATATATCTTTTTGAATTAATTGAAAGCATCTTGTCACGTGAATTGAAAATTTGCTTTGGACTGTATGGTCTTGATTGAAAAAAAAAAAAAACAATTTCCTCTTTGCCAATTGAAAATTTTGGATGTACCCATGTTATGTTATGAAACAAAATCCCTTAATTGATCATAAATGTTTTGGATTGATCGCATGGATTCAATTGAAAAATTATTGTAACTATTACTTGAATCCAATTTTCCCTTAAGTGAAAGCATTGAATTTCAAATTGAAATCTTAAATGCATGTTGAGTTGTCTTCATCAATCAGAAGAATTGAATAAAGAAAAATATTTGAGTTTCGGACAAATTCATAAACTTTCAATTGAGTTTAAATTTAAAGTAAGAAGGATTATATGGTAGGAGATGTATGGACAAAATATTATAGAAAAGAAAAATTTTATATAAGATTTTTTGTTTTGAACTTCTTTAAATTTTATTTTCTGTTAATTTTTGGTGGTCTATCGAGTGTTCAAAATTTTAAAGAATTTTCAATTGAATTTTTAGAGTTATATGCTTATGTTAATTTTTTGAGACGCCATTTGTTCTGTCACTTAACTTAAATGTCGTCACATAATATTTTGTTACAGGAGATGAGATCTTGCTCAAAGATTTAGTGTATTTAATGAAAATTGATTTAAAATTTAATTAAAAATATAAAATACAAAATAATAAATACTTAAAAAATATAAAATTATGAAATTATAAATTATAAAATATAAAATTATGAAATATAAAATTAAATAAATATAAAATTAACACATTACTAATTTATAAAATTATAAAATTATATAATTTCATAATTACGAAATTACAAAACAAATAAAAGATTATAAATATATTATTATAAAACTATAAATTTACAAATATAATTTAAGAATTTCGTAATTTCACAATTTAATAATTTCATAATTTCATAATTTCACAATTTAATATTTCATAATTTTATAATTACATGTGTTTTTTTATATTTATATATTTTTTATTTTTTATTCTATAATTTTATAATGTTATTTAAATTTAAAACAATTTTTCTAAATACAATAAATCTTTGAGAGAAATCTATTCATCATGGTGTCTTTAAAAAACATTATTTTACGACATCTCTAAGCAGAGTGACAGTACATAATAGCTGTCACATCACATGGTTAAAAGAAACAACTAACTGGAGGGACTCAATTCAAAAGTTTAAAATTTGGAGGAGTTAATAGGTCACACGGAATTCAATTGAAAGTTCTCAAATTTATCGGGGACTTAAAACATATTTAAGAAAAAAAAAACACTTACTTTTAAAGTTGTAAAGGGTGCAATTGGTCTTCCCATGCATTAAAGAGAATTACAGCATAGCAGGAGCGAGTTCTATCTCAACTAAAGAAAAAAAGAATTTCAACACGGTTGTGAGCGGGTTCTCACCCAGTTAAAGAAAAAGAGAATTCTAACACGATTGGGAGGGGATTCTCACCCAACTAAAAAAGAAAAAGATAAATTCCAGCACAATTGGGAATAGGCTATAACTTGACTAAAAAAACAACATTACAGCTTGGTTGGGAGTAGGCTATATAACCTGACTAAAAAAGTAACATTTAAGCCCAGTCAAGAACAAGCCGTATCTTGACTAAGAAAAACAACATTCCAACTTTGTTGGGACCTAGTCATAGATTGATGTAAAAATAGAAATGTCATCTCTTGTGAGAATATGCCATAATCTAACTAAAAAAACATTTCAGCTTGGTGGGAGACCGGCCTAAAAAAATATGTTTAAATCAAGCCTAACACGGTTAAAAATTATTTATTGGTTTGCTAAAACAATTACAATAAGTTGTTTATTTTGTAAGTAAAATAAATCATGCATATAATTTTACGTAGGTCATAAAGCGGATGTAAGAGTGGAGCAAAGAGTGGAAGTAAAAACGATTACATGCAAAGTGAAAACAACAAATTTAAAACCAACAAGACAAAAGAAGTAGTTAAAACAAAACAAGTGAAAAAATTTGAAAAAGAAATATCTAGAAATGGAATGTTCAATGACCAACCTAAAATTTGTGTATTCAAAAATTTGGTCTAAGTCTTTATTTTGACCGGTTGAAATTTTATTAGCAAATAATATTGTTTAGGTGAAATTTAATGTTTTATTATTATCTTTACATTTTGTTATTATTTTTGGTAATTAAAATATTTTCTTATTATTAAGAGAATAGACAATTTATAACTATTTTATTTATAAATAAGATATTAACTCTAGTGATCATAAGACAAAACTATTTTGAGTAAGGTGATAATTAACTTTGATTCAAAATTTACTAAACTTTTTTTTTTCATTAGAAGACACCAATCTTTTTTACCGGACACATTACATTAGAATCTTTCTATAAAAATGAATTTGTATTCTGCACCCGTAGTTAGTGATAGGCTTTGCCTTTCTTTAACATTTCAAAAAGAGAAAAGCGCAAAAAGAGAAACGAATCTCAAATGATATATATGCCATTTATATCCTGGGTTTATATAGGAAGGCCACTACTTCAAACTTTTCCTGTCAATTATTGACCCTGCAATAATTTTTTACTTTTATTTATTTTTTCCAAATTTCATTCATTTCTTAATGTCCTCTTGTTTGAAATAATAAGATTCCATTTTTACGATAAATGTTATAATCAAAAGCATTTATATTAACAGTTGATTTTCATACATTAAGATTATTTTAAATTAATTATGTTTGAAGTAACGGACGGTGGATCTTGCGATAGTGTTTCATGAGATTAGTTATGATATTTTTTTTTGAGAATAATCTTAATGTGAATTAAAAATTTTATTTTGGATATAATAAATAAAATTATATATTATATAAAAATAAAAATCATAACATTATTATTTTAAGATTTTAGGATAAAATTTATGTTAAATATCTTTTATATATATATATATATATATATATATATATATATATATATATATATATATATATATATATATAATCTCTCAATAACACCATAATCCATATGAAATATAATCCATCATGTCTCCCATCCATCTTTACCTGTTTCATTATGTTTTGAAACTTTTATTAACATAAAATATTAAAACTTAAATAAATTTAATTTTTATGTTATATTATTTAAAAAATATTATATTGTTATTTATATCATTAATACTTGTAAATTAAATAGTTAATAAATATAAGTCAGCCAACATAACTTTAAAATGTAGTTATTTTTTAATTTGTCTAAATAAAAACATGGCTTAAATACACATTTGGTCCCTATTTTTGTCAAAATTATTTAATTTGGTCCCTATTTTGGTTGTTTGTTCAATTTAGTCCTCGTTTTGGTAAAATCGCATTCAATTGAGTCTTTTTGGCAGACGGAGTTAAAATTTTTAACGGCACAGTGACACGGTGTAATTGTTTGGCCTACGTGTCAGTTTTTTGAATACGTGCTGACACAGTGTATCATTAAAAATAAATTGGGGAAAAAAGTTAAATAAATTAAAAAGTTAAAACAATTAAAAATTTACAAATGGTAAAGTGAAAAACAAGGTAAACGTCGAGCACCCAAGTCTTAGGCAATCAAATGTGATTTTACTATAGCGAGAAGTGATAACGAAAGGGGATTAATCAATTGAGTGAAGTGGGAATGAAGGAGATCGTGGAGAGCATTCGAGAGATGGCCTAGGGTTGGTCAGAAAGGGGAAGAAAATTAGCGTTTTTGCAACTGGAGAGTACATCAGTTAGAGAGTACATCAGTTAGGGTTCACATTCAAGTTTGGAGTGTGATTGCGATTGAAGGTTGCTCAGTGGTATTCCTTGTTGCCATGCACTTGTTGCAATGAGGTTTTTAAATTTAAATGCAAAGGAGTTCATGAAGAAACATACCACTCCATAATCTATCCAGTGAATGGGCAGGTGCTGTGGAAGAGGACTTCCTACAATGATGTGCAACCCCCCCCCCCCCCCTCAAAAGGAGATTACCTGGGAGGCCAAAGAAAAAGAGGAGATTGGAACAGTGGGAATTAAAGAAAAATGATACTGAGTTAAGGTGGCCATCAAAAGAGATGTAGGGTATGCCGTGAAGTGGGACATAACAAAAGATGTAGGGTATGCCGTGAAGTGGGACATAACAAAAGTAATTGTCCACAACTCCCTCAACAACCGCAGCCTACAGAGCAACCACCACCACCATCAAGTCAGCAGTCCACACAAGCAACACAGCCTACACAACAACCACCACCATCAAGTCAACAGACCACACAACCAACACAACCTTCACAATAGGCACATGAAGTCTCACAACAGACTGGGCAACCAAGCTGCAGGCAGAAATTGCAGATTCGAAGACCACCAACTTAAACATCATTTTTTGTGCTTTAATTAGGCCTACTTAGGAGACAACTTTTCATGTATTTAGGCCTGTTTTGTTACTAATTTTGTAGTAATTGGTACTCTGTTTGTTAACTTTTTTTATCCAGCACACTTTTGTTGAACATCTGAATTCCATGACTTTAACACATTTTGATTGCACAAACAACCAAAATAGAGACTAAATTAAATAATTTTGACAAAAATAAGAACCAAATATGTATTTAAGTCTAAAAACATTGGATAAATTGAATAAGTTATTTTTAAAAAAAATTACGACAGACTTGACAAATTGCACGAATGTCTGTTGGAAATATTTGATTGGATAAATGATGTACTTGGACCCATTAGGTATCATAATTCGTCTGTCACTGCTCGTTTTCTTTTGGGTACGTGTTTCCTTCGTAGTACTCACCAGAACTAAATATTATTCTAAATTCGAACTATATATATCACCACATAATTTTGATATATACTACTATAATATTTATAGTTAAGGATTTATTTTATTTTTTTCTAATTGCATGATAGCACAGAAATTAGAATGGATAAAAAAAAGTTAGAATATGATGGGTGTTGAAAAGTAAATTATAATGGTGGATGAGTTCAGAGCTTACCTACTCTGCCTCCAAGTGAAACTCTTGGGTGCCTCTCTTACCTACTAAATGCAATAATAAGGCATTATAGACATTTATAATAAGCTTTTTCGTTGAATCCTGAACTTCAAAAATTTAAAGTAAGCCCAATTATTACTCCTAGGCCTGTTGTCCTCTTCGATCTGTCCATCAAATCTTATCAACCTCATTTCCATATCAAAATAATTGATTGCCATTAAAATCATAAATTTCCACATTTTTTCTCTCAAACAAAATAAGTTTATCTTTCATTAGGTGTAGAGAAAACTTGGTATATGTAGATATCAATGAATAAATATCTAATAAATATTTATTGATAGCAAATATGAATACTTAAATTCTTGTTTCTTAATGAGATCAACATGTGTATCATGATATTTAATTTGTGGACACAGGCTATTTATGTATAATTATTATAAATTTTATTTTCTTTATAATTAAACGATCAAATTTATTTATTTTAATATCTTATGGCATTTTATTTAAATTGTACTTTATCTTCAATTTTGTATGGAAGATCATATTTTTAAGATTTTTTTAATTATTTTATTTTAAATTTAATTTATAAATTTTAAAAGTATTTGCATGTAGATATATATGGATACAGAGAAACTTATAGACATTTCTCGAAAGATATTTGATAGATAACAAGTTGAATTTTTAGACAGAGCAAGTAACGGATCAATATTATTTGTATCTGAACGACATGTTGTCATGTTAAAATTTATTTTATTTTATTGAAATTTGGTATTGACTTTTACTTTATGAAATACAGTTTCTTTTAATCTTTCTAATTGAATAATGATAGGAAAAATTTTTAATAAAAAAAAATGAAAGATATCTAAATTCATAATAATAAACTTAAAATGTAATTGTGTTTTTTCGTTAAAAAAAGTTACTAATGATTATATAAAAGAAATATCGTTAATATAAAATGATATAAATTTAATTAAAATTATATAAATTTATAAAAAAATTAAAATTGAATTAAGTATGAAAATATCAACATGCTGGTAAATTCTGTAGACTTTAAATACGACATTGATTAGTCAATTATGTATGCTGATGGAATGGATGGGTGATTTGGAAGGATTAGGAAATTAAATTCCATTGATGGTAGTTGTACAAGTTTAGTTCCGTGGGGTTGGAGGAAAGTGAATGATTGGTTATTCTCAGTTTATAAATCACACTCACATTCCAAATCTTGAATGCTTGAACTCCAACTTTTTAGGTTACATTTTAGATTTAAATCTCTTCAATCGTTGATTTTTTTTTTCAGACATTTAATCATTAACGTACGTGTGAATATATAAAATTACTTGAAGTAGGTGAAAATTTAACACTTACATTTCGTTTTTCGTTTTTCATGAGATTTATAGCGTCTGGTTTTAGGTTATATGTTTGAGAGAGAAAATGTTTGTTAATTGTAAAAAGTCATGTCTGAGATGATAGTAAACTCAACGAGTTCTTCATTTCCCAACAATTATCATGACTTTGAATTTTTAAGCAAGTGCATTCAAACCAAATTTTCACGGCATCATAGTTTTGAGGTTTGTGTAATTGTTACTACAGCAGCTGCAATTTAGAACCTTAATTAAGTTTCCACTGTTATAAATTATGGTATTTTTCTTTTTGTGTGGCTGAAGTTAATTCATTTATAGCATGATGATTGAAGGTTTGGATGTGGCTGTTACACGTGTTGCATAATATCATATGTGCTCCACACTTTTTCAGCCAAACATATGGTTGATATGAAAGTTTGGCTTTCCTCCACTTCTAGGAATTGGAAAAATATATGCTTTTTGTCACGTAATTTGGTGCAAATATCTATTTTTCAGCCTTTGTTAATCATCTATAAATAGGAAAGATATTGAAAATTTTTTATTTATATAAAACTCTCATTATTCTTTTAATTCCGTTAAGCAGAAGTCAAAATCCAAATCACGACCATATGAATTGTATCCGTTTACTGTTGAACTTGGAATAACTGTCTAATCTATCCCGGCATTATCTTATCGGTTTCATCGTAGTTTGTGTCTTTTGCTTACATTTTTGTGCCTGTCTGTCGCCTTGTCCAATCTTTGGATAAGTTCATTTGAAGCATAATAATATCCGTCACCTCTACTGTGTGTTCATGTGCTGTGATTTAATCATTTATTTTTTATTTGTTTTACTTGTTAATTTAATGCTCAACATTGGAATAGAGTTCTTAGAACATGTTCCGATCACATTTCGAGAGTGTAACAAATTATTAATTTTCAGTAGTCAACCCATTATCATGATTAGATTCAACCAACATTCTATTGGTAATGTTTGTATTATCATCTTATGCATAATGGGCCTCTCTTCTTTTCTATCTCCGAAAACCAAGTCCAACGTGGGTATCCGTCAGCTCACCCGTTCCCCATGGGCATTTCTTTCTACACGTCCATAGTTTCTTCCTGCACCTTCACAGATATAAAAATTAATATGTTTACACTCTTTCCAAATCACATTTTGTGTATACACGTAACATCTAGCAGTTTGAAATTAATAAACTCGGATATTTTATTATAATGTTCAAATAATCTAATATATAAAGTATAATAATATAGTTTTTTAGAAAATAACATTATAAAAATATATTATTTATATATTAACTAAACTAATAAATTTATATAAAATTGTTTATTCACTAAATTTGTTGAGATCTTTCACTACTCTAGCCGATAATTTGTTATTTAAGATTACAAATCTTAATACTTGGAGTTTTAAGTCTGCAACTTTGTCATACTCACCGATCACTATTTCACGCGTATTGCTTATATAACATTTTCTACAAGTATTTACAAAAGAAGAGAATAATATAAAAATTAAATAACCAAACACTAAAATTAGCTTGTGAGTGAGTTAATTCAATATAGCATGGCAACTTAGTTGGGATGTCATTATTTCACAGTGGTACTTAGCGTCTTGCATATCAACATCTTTTCTCTCAAATTGTCCAAAACAAACACAAAGATAATTTTAAATCACTGCCTCCTAATATAGGGAATAGTAAATCCGCTTAAGAAAACATAATGTTAGTATCTCTTGTTAGGAGAAAATTTTCTGAGCTAGAAATACTTCATTTAAAAATTTTATACGTATTGATATATGGATAGTTTTTCTTTATTAATATTAAATTAGTATTTCTAATTTTTTCGTTTTATTATTATATATTGTCACTTATTTTACATATATATATATATATATATATATATATATATATATATATATATTTTTTTTTTTTTTCTGATATGAGGTGTCATCTAGTTTGAGGTGTTGATATATACTTTTATTTATTTTAATTTTATCTCCTGGGCAGTTTCGAGTACTATGGGTAACTGAACACGTGAGTAGATTACTGTCGTTGTCATACTAGGAAAAATTATGTCCACCAATATATTTATTGTTAGATTCTTAAGTTATAAAATAGAATGTCTTTTATAAACATAGGACATAATTCTAATAAAGAATTTCAGTTAGATTCTTTAAGTTATAAAAGAAAAAGATCTTTATAGAATGTGTTTTATAAACTAAGGATATAGTTCCAATAAAAATTCCACTCGACAATTCATCATAAGAAAACCTATACAATGTCTTATTTTGCTATAAAAAATTAAGCGAATTAAATAATTCATAACTACTTTAATTTTAAATTTATATTGTTATCATAAAAAGTATTATATCACTAACATAAAAAATTAATATTACATCTTTTTAAAAGTTATTTTGCTGCATTTTAGTGTAAAAGATTTTTGGTCTATTAAAAAAATATAATCTCTTAGACAAATGTAACAGTTTTTAACAAATATATCATGTATTAGAAAAGGGAGATAGTCATATTTTTTCTATTTCCATTTTATTTAAAAATATCATATTGACTTCATATTGCCTAAATTTAAAAATATCACTAACACAAATGAAAATTTATAAAAAATAAATAAATGTTTTAATTTTCAATGTATTATCAGTCACTTTCAAAGTTTCAACTCCTGCCAAAGAAAAGATAGAGGGTTTTTTCCGTACGCGACTACATTTGGTCCCCAAAGAGGGTTTTCTGAGAATATATAAATGTTAATTAATAGAATAGTGGTAATTTGAATATTAAGTTTTGACAATTTCTTTTTATAATATAAGGTATTATAAAAAATAATATTAAAAATGAAAAAAAAAGTAAAAAACTATTTTAAAAATGACACTTAAGATTTAAAAGAAATTATCAAAATTTATCGGTGAAAAAGTCATTTTCCTAATTAATATTAATTAATATTATCGAAGAATGCGCTTGAAATCTGTAATATTTATTGAAATATTATAAATGCGGCACACCTTTTAAGAGACTTAGTGAAAATAAATAATCTTAAATATATTACCATATTTATTGATTGAAATGTCAAAGTTCTCTCAAAAGTAAAGTCAGGATATTGAACGTATAAAGACTAGTCGGCATAGAAAATTACTCAGCACATTTACCATGAAATTGTTAATGCATATCTGAGTCTTTCAGTACCTAACTTCTTTTATAATCATTAAATTGCAAGAACTTTTGTATCAAAAAACAAATTATGAGTAATATAATATATACCTTAATTATAACATAATATTATTAGAAGAGAAAAGAAATATAAACATAATAAATTATCAGATATGATTAAAAGAAAGATAAAAATTATAGTAAATAATAGTAATGAAGTGCATAATATATAGAGACATCCATGTTTCCGAATTTTGTTTCGTCAAGTTTTAGTTCAAAATTATTGGTTCCAATATAAATCCAAATTTGAATTAGGACCACAGTTTTTTACATAAAAAAAAAGAAGTAATTCTGAAAATAGTGTATTTAAGGAGTGTTTTGGCAATATTTCTTCAAAACCTATTTCAGTATCAAGTTCTGTGAAGAAGAGAAAGAAAAATGGGGGAAGGGAGCAAGGTATGTGTGACAGGAGGAAGTGGTTACATAGGTTCCTGGCTCATCAACAAGCTACTGGCCAAGGGTTACACTGTTCATGCAACTCTCAGAGACCTGAGTTAGTATTTTCTCTCTCTCTCTCTCTCTCTCTTTCTCTTTCTCTTTCTGTCACATTTTGATTCATATTTCGGAACATAACCAACAGAGAACGAGTCAAAGGTAGGGCTGTTAAAGAGCCTTCCTCATGCAGAAGGCAAACTGGTTCTGTTTGAAGCTGATATTTACAATCCAACTCAATTTGATCCTGCAATTCAAGGATGTGAGTATGTGTTTCATGTTGCTACTCCCCTCGCCCATGAACCAGGTTCATCTCAGGTTCGTGTGTTTAACTCAATCTCTTCTAGACATGGCATGAAATTGTTGAAAGTATAATTTTAACATGTTAATACTATACATGAGTGATGTGATGATAAGATGCATGCATATGTAGCAGTACAAGGATACTACCGAAGCAGCAGTTGCAGGGACGAAAAGCATTGCCATGTCATGTGTGAGATCAGGGACGGTGAAGCGTCTGATATACACTGCGTCTGTTGTATCAGCCGCTCCACTGAAAGAAGATGGGAGAGATTTCAAAGATGTAATGGATGAAACTTGTTGGACCCCTCTCCATGATTCCTTATACCTTCATGATCCTTTTTACAAGGTTAGTTTTCAACTTTTCATATTTATCCCTTTTCTATTTGCACATGATTCATTTGTCTGATCATGATAGATACCAACCCATTGAACAGTTGATAGATAAAAGCAGAAGAACTTCTTCTCACGTGTTTTGACAATCTTACAAGAGTACAGAAATAAATTAATTATATATCAAATATTTTATGCCAACTAAAATATAATTTTTAATTTATTTTTCTTAGTATCAAGTTTCTTGCTGTTTTTAAAAATCGTATCTGGTTTTTGTTTTGAAGGACTATATTTTTTCGAAGACAACGTCTGAGAAACATGTACTGAGCTACGGGAACGATGAAAATGGTGGGGGATTAGAGGTAGTAACACTCCCTTGTGGACTGGTGGGAGGTGATACCCTTCTATCTACACCCAGTACCAGAACAGTTTGCATCGCACAGATTGTGCAAAATGAAAGAGCCTACAAATCACTAAAATTTCTAGAGGGATTGCTGGGTAAGATTCCTCTTGTGCACATTGATGATGTCTGTGATGCTCATATCTTCTGCATGGAAACCCCCTCCATCACTGGAAGATTCTTGTGTGCAAGTTCTTACATCTCATTACAGGAGATGGCTAACCATTACGCTCTTTATTATCCAGAATTCACCGTCAAACAAGAGTAAGTGATTCTCTAGATTTATCATTTCCTTTCTCTTCTCTTATTAGTTTTTTACAGTTTTCATCTGAAAATTGCATTTCAGAAATGAAGATGGAGAGAGGAAGGATATCAAGTGGAGCTCAACAAAGCTGTGTGAGAAAGGATTTGTATACAAATACGATGCCAAGATGATATTGGATGATTGTATCAAATGTGCAAGAAGGATGGGTGAACTCTAGTCTCATTTGCTCTGTCTGCTTTGCCCATGTTATCTTTAATACTAGTGTTTATGGCTTGTTGATTAAAACTCTCAGTTCTAAATTAACTGTGAGAAATAATGCTACATTACTGAGAGAACAAGGGTTGTGATAATTGTCTACAGAATTCTGTTTACAGAATATTTATTTTTTCTTATGTATTTACTAAGCATTTCCCAGTATTGCATATTTGAATTAATATTAATTGAGAAAGTTTTCCTTAAAATCAACCCAAAATACAAAAAAGTATTGTTTTTGAGACTTGATGCTCTTTGGAAGATCCAAAATACAACATATGTAAATATTCTATTTATACGGTAAATATTCATTTAATTTTGCATTCATTTAAATTTACATTTTATTTTTAGAAAGAAAAAATTTTAGATAAATAATATTATTATTTTATTTTTTAAAAATTACGTAAATTCATTTCACTTTATATTTGGTTATATTTTATTATTATTATTATTATATATATATATATATAAATAGTTTTTTTACGTATTTTTTATATTTATCATATATTTTATATCTTTCGTATGTTCAAAATTTTTACAAAATCTTAACGCTCGTAATATTTTATACTGTAATATTACTCTAAAAATTTCATATTTTAATTAAATTTGCATTAAACTATCAAAATCAAAATACACAAAATTAAACGAATATTTACGATATATATACCATACCATAATTTAATAAGACTTGTAAGTTTTCATATGAATAAAAATCATCTTCTCATAGTACGGTTTTACCTCCTTTTTTAAAAAAAAAAAGCTAGTTGGGATAGAGAATGACTTCATCTTTAATATCGTCCTCCACCCTGATGACTTGATCTAACTTTGCAAAAAAAAATTCACCAAACTTATTTTTACAAATTTTACTTAATATATAAAATCATTTATTTATGGTTTGAGATCCATTAAATTCACGTTTTTTGGATTATTTGAAATAGTCTAAAAATACATAAATTTTAAAGTTCACAAATTATTTTATAAATTTTGTAATGTTTAAACAAATTCTTAAAATTACATATATAAAAAATGTTTTGTGATATAGATATTTTAAACATTAGTATTGTCGTTAAAATAAAAAAATGGTTAAATATTTTCAACACTCAATTTCGTTCGGATAAAAAAAAAATGTTCTTTAAAAAAGAAGACAACAACAAAAATAAATGTTAATTAAAAAATAAAAATTAATTATAATAAAAAGGATTAAAAAAAATTTTCTTTAATTTATTTTTTAAGTTAAGTAAAATAAGGTTTTTATTTTTAGATTAAAAAAAGTATTATTAATTATTATTATTTTTTTCGTTTTGTTTAATTAAAATAAAATAAGATTTAATAAAAAAATTAAAAATTAAAAAAAATTAAAAAGTTAAAAAATTATTTATTATTAATTACTTTTCGTTTTTCTATTAATTAAATTAAAAAAGTAAAGATTAAAAAACACAAAAAGAGTTTTTCTAATGGTTTCAACTTCCTTTCAACTTCCTCTCACAGTTTCAACTGCCGCTCACGTAACAGTTTTTTATTGAATTAGTGAACGATTATTTTAAAAAGGGGAGAGAATTTTTGGAGAGAGTCACTCGTTACTGTTCCTGCAAGCACTTTCATCTTCCTAACATCCCTCGCCATCACCAAACTTCACATTTTCCATTCATCTTCGACTTTTGTATACGTGATTTATAGATATTCAACACGCACTTCCTCCAATCTTGGTTCATCCTCATCTTCATCAACACATTTTCAATTCATTAAGACCATAGTCATTCAACTGTGAGCAACAGAAGATATTCAAAGAATCAAATTCAATAATGAAAAATAATCTACTGTTTGAGATGAAAGTTTGGAATAGAGGAAAACGAGAGGTCTGTTGACGCTGGTGTGATGATTCCGACAGTGGATAATGGAGGCACGGTGGGTGGCAGTTTGGCATGGTGACGGCATTAGAGGTCGACGCTGAGGTGTTTCGCACGAGTGGCATTGACGGCGACTTTGTTCGACCGCTGTGGCGTCATCGACAGTAACTGTGATTCGATGTTTTGACTTCGCGCGAGCATGGGAAGCTTAGACGCTGTGAAGAGTTGTACCGGTGCCGGTAAGGCTTCCGACGGTGGCTGGCGCTGTCATCGGTGACCGTGCAAAGAGCAAACGTTGGTGGGCAGGTGAATTATTAAGTGCTGGGAAGGTAATTAGATTAGTGTTTGGGCAGATTCCATTTTTTCTTCATGCACCCCCATGATTAACTATCACACCTTCCTCTTGTTTTTCTTATTTGGCAGATTCATTTTTTTTCACACACCCTCATTATTAACTATCACACTTTCTTCTCATTTTCTTGATTAGGCAGATTCATTTTCTTTTTTCACGTAACTCCATAATTTAAGTCGCACACCCCTGCTTTTAATTTGGATTCTGGATATTTATTTACTTCATGCACTCTCCAATGTAATAACTCCACTCTTTTAATTTCCTTTTTCAGGCTAGGATACGTTTATTTTATACACCATGCGTTTATCTATGTGCACCCCATTCCCATATGTGTAGTTTTTCTCATTGCACCCACATATTCACTTATGCACTCTTATTTTCTATTTCCAATTTTACCGTTTTTTTTAATTAAATCTCACATTTTAATCACATTATTTTTAATAAAAGTATTTTAAATTGAAATAAAAATTAAAACAGTTTTTGAAACATGATAAAAATAAGAATAAAGAATAAAGAAAAATATAAAATTATTTTCTTTATTTGTTTTCTTTTAGTGTCTAATAGACCGTTCGCGTCCCACGATATTTTTTTTTAAAATAAAATAAATTATGAAAATTGTTTTAGTGTCTAATCAACCGTTCACGTCACAACACTTCTTTTTAAGATAAAAATTATAAAAATAATTTTAGTGTCTAATCGACCATTCGCGTCCCATGACACTTCTTTTTAATTTCAATAATTATAAAAATAGTTTTGATAATCGACTGCTCGCGTCGCACAATACTTCTTTTTTATATAAAATTATAAAAATTGTTCTTGGTGTCTAAGCTACCGTTCGCATCGTAAGACACTCCTTCTCAAAATAAATAAAAAATTATAAAATTATTGTTTTGGTGTCTAATCGACCGCTCGGCACAACACTCCCTTTCATAAATACAAAGAATAAAAAATGATTTTTGTGTCAACCCAACCGCATGTGTCGTATGACACTTATTTTCAAAGATGTCAAAAGACAACTTTTAAAAATTAAATATTCTAATCAAGTTTTATAAAGAACTACTATGTGATCCTTGATTCTCCATTGTGAATAGAGATATGTAGGAGCAATGCAAGTTCTTGTCAGGTTCACTTCCCAAAAATCAAAAGTTTTCCAAATCATTTTCAAATAGTTGTATAAAGAACTAAGTAGCACTGATTTTTCATTTTTTTTAATGAGAATACGTAGGATCAAGGTTAATCCTTGTCAGGTCCTTTTTACTAAAAAATGATTTTGTTCAATATTTTCTTATTTATGGGAAAAATAAATATTTAAAATAAACAAATCTCTTTTGCAAATTTAATTAAAGATACCACCGCCTTTGGGCGGGCGCTGTAGGGTGCTAATACCTTTCCGTAATCGACTCCCGGACCCTAAATTTGATTTTCGCAGACTTTATTTTACTTTTATGGTTTTCCATAGTTTTCGAGAATAAACTATGGTGGTGACTTTTAATCTCTTTTTCCAAATGAATTTATTTTTAGTTCGTCGTCCCGTCGCGATTTAGGTTGTGACAAATATGTTTTTGATCCTCAAGTTTAAGTGAATTTTGAAATTAATCCGTTTTCGAAACTTTTGACCAATTTAGTTATTCATTTCTATAAATGCGTGAATTTAGTTCTTTTTACCAATTTTTGTTAAGTTTACATGATCTTTCAAACACATTTTATTATATTATTTGAATTGTTTATATTGTTTGACATATTTTTGCTTCAATGTTAACTCAAATATTATTATAGAACGTGTTTGAAATGTCATGTAAACTTAACAAAATTTGGTTAAAAGAATTAAATTCACTCATTTCTATTGTTTGAGGACTAAATTAGGTCAAAGTTTCGAAATTGGCTAATTCCAATTTTCACTAAAAGTGAAGGGACAAAAACATATTTAATCCTAGAAAAAAAAATATCACTTATATTTTATAGTATTTTTATCACAATTTTACGATTAAAAACGTGATAAAATATATCATTATTTTATTGTCTTTTAACATTTATAGAAACTTTAAAACTACCAAAAACTATTTGATATATATTTTAAAAATTTTAAAATTCTAAAAAGTATTTATAAATTATTTTTCATTAACTTTATAATCAACATTTTAATTAATTGTTCTACTTAAAAATATTTTAGAAGATGATAAACTACTAAGTAAATTTTTTAATAATCAATAATTATTGAAACAATCAATTTCACAAAGTATTTACTACTCCAGTATTAGGATTAAAATAAAACAACTCCCATTATTTAATTTCATCATGAATTTCAAAATCATTTTGACCATAACACAAATAAATAAATAACTTCAACATCCAAATTTATCCTTCTTTTCGTATGTTATAATAAGTGCAATATATATTTCTTATCAGAGAAACTATGTCTCTCAACCCAAAATACCAATTGCATAGCCTGTTTTTTTATCAGTTGTTATTCATACAAATGTAGAGTATCTGGAAATCCTAATGAACTAGGCATTGAACAACTGTTGAAGATTAAGCTCGTTTACTAATTTAATCAAATTTGTTTATATTTATTTTTATTAGTTAAATATAATATTTTATCATTAAAAGAGGTTACATAGAAGGAAGATAAAAACATGGATGTCATCCTTTTAACTATATAACTTGATATAGTAATATGTTATGCTATTGAAATGAGAGCAAGTTATTAAAAAATTCATATTTTGTTGCAGACTTTTTGGATCTTTTGTACTCGACTTTCACTACACAGTTAATTCTTAATATCTTAACTTAATGTACTTTTAAATTATCTTAGCACAATATAAAAATTAATACAACTTGTGTGAATACTAGTCAACGTATTTGTTTTATATTTCAAAGTCGTAGTTTTGATATCTGCCTTCGGAGATTTTTCACACTTTTTAATTAGCAGTTTTAGGTGTACTTTGTTTTTTTTCTTTTGTTTTTTACTGTCGTGTTTCAAACTATGCCGAATTAATTTTGTATTCTAAACACATCTCTTTATTAAAGTAACTTTTCTATTATTTGTACATTTGATCCTAAAAATTGAAAGTTGATCAATACACTCTGAAATAATGAATATAAATTTACCATATCTAAGTTTTTTGCTAAAAGAAATTCACATGAACATAACTTTTCTCATTTCAACCTCATTTATATATTTTATTTTTTACTACGTTGTGCATACATAGTAAAAATGAAACTTAAATATATAATACTTGTCCTTGTAAGATTATTACCTATTACTATTAGTAAAAAAAATTCTTATCATTATATACTAATATATTTATATATCTTTTGGCAGTGACTTTTATTATAATATATACAATAACAATATTTTTTAAATCAACATCACTGTATTTTTTTTATATACAAAAATCAATCTTAAAAATATAATCATGTAAAATTAATTTTACAGGCTCATTCAAGCAAGCCAAAGTCAAGAAAGTATTTTTTTTATTACAAAAAAAAGGTATATGGCATCCTCAATTGTATTTACTTGGGTATTACTTTCTTATTAATTACCAATAAATTTTAATATAAATATCAATATTTAATTTTGTAAGTCATTTTAAATATCAATATTGTTGATGTCATTAATATTTTTTTACTGAAAAGGACTTGAAACATCTTTTCAAAAATTGTGACTCAATTGACACTTTTTTAAAAATGAGTATCAAACTGACATATCCAAACGAAAATGGGTACCATATAACTAATTAAGTCAAACTTTTTAAAGCAAAAAAAAGGATTTAAAACTAAACCTAACAAAATAGTGAAATACCACCTTTGAATAACTCTTTGTAGCAATTCTGGGTCGACAATCACATAAGCTGTTTTTGTAAAATTAAAGGCTAAGAAAGGGACAAATGAGAAATATATTATACAATTTTTGTTTATGTTTTTGAAGAATGCGATTGAAATCTGTAAAATTTATGGAGATATTAGAAGTTTGGCATACATTTTAAAAATATATTGCTAAAGTGTTAGTATTCTCTCAAAAGTAAATTAAAAATATTGAAAGAATTCAAGGGTATATGCTAAAATATATATTTTAGATATTGTCGACGAAGGCATGGAAAAGTACTTGTAATGGTTCCGACCATGCCAATTATTTATGCATATCTGTGTCTTTCTTGTGTGCATTAATTTCTTTTGTAATCATTAAATTCCAAGACTTCTTGAATCTAAAAATAGTTTAAAATGGTGAACTGTGCTGTGATTGAATAAAATTATTTAACATTGCGTGTACCGCGGTTTTACTCATACTTTAAAAAAAATGAAAGCCATCAGAGACAAACACTCTAAGAAAATCTAGTTTAGATCACTTTATCATATAATAAGAGTGGTTGAGATTCATGCACTTTTACTGAATCTGCAAGAGGATACCAATCCGAAGTATAACAGTGATGTTTTAAAGCGTGTTTTTGGCGGATTTTTTGTATTTTAGGGTATTTGTAAATATGTTTGGTAATTTTTGTTTGTCACACAAGATCAAGTTGGTATCGTTAAGGACGACATTTCAGGTGAAATTGTCTTCTATCCGACCGGTTTTTTTTTTTTTTCTAAAGTAATGTCATCCGTAAAAATGACGGTTTATGTTAATTGAAAAGTGAAGTCGTCCTCTAACATGATAATTTCATTTTTATTGGGTTTTTTTTTCAAAATTTTCAGTTTTCAATTTTTTTTTCTTTTTTCTTTAATTTTCAAATTTTTTAGTTTTCATTATTTAATTTTTAGTTTTTATTATTTATGAAAAAAATAAAAAATAAAAACTTGAAAAGTGAAGTATACATAAACGAGGAGAACTTTATTTTTCTCTTAACACACAAACCGTTGTCTCCAGTGATGATATTGTTTTTTTTTTTAAAAAAGAAAAGAGAAACCGGTCCGGTGAAAGGACGACTTTACCTCTATCATGACGACTTGACTCCGTTTCGAGAAAAAAAAAATCAATGGACCCATATTTACAAATTTGATTTCTAACTGATTCTAAAATACAAAAAAGCCGTGCTTTGGCAATATTTGTGAGCAGATAACGATAGTTTGACTACTAAATTTTGACAACTTTTTTTTATAATATGATGTAACATATTTTAAATGATTTTAAAATATTGAGAACGATAAAAATGAAAAATGATTTCGAGAAAGAGACACTGTAAGAAAAAGTCATGCAAATTTAATACTGAACAGTCATTTTTCAGGAAAAGGACGAAAAAAAATCGACTTTAAAAGCTACTTCAACTTCATTTGAAAGTTGTAATTGAAGTTGTAATTGTTTGTGGTGTATACCTATCTGTGTAAAGATAAGAAAAATGGGGGAAGGGAGCAAGGTATGTGTAACAGGAGGGAGTGGTTACATAGGTTCCTGGCTCATCAACAAGCTACTGGCCAAGGGTTACACTGTTCATGCAACTCTCAGAGACCTGAGTTAGTATTTTCTCTCTCTCTCTCTCTCTCTCTCTCTTTCTCTTTCTCTTTCTGTCACATTTTGATTCATATTTCGGAACATAACCAACAGAGAACGAGTCAAAGGTAGGGCTGTTAAAGAGCCTTCCTCATGCAGAAGGCAAACTGGTTCTGTTTGAAGCTGATATTTACAATCCAACTCAATTTGATCCTGCAATTCAAGGATGTGAGTATGTGTTTCATGTTGCTACTCCCCTCGCCCATGAACCAGGTTCTTCTCAGGTTCGTGTGTTTAACTCAATCTCTTCTAGACATGACACCAAAAAATTCTTGAAAAAAATAATTTTAATACGTCAATACTATACATGCATGCATATGTAGCAGTACAAGGATACTACCGAAGCAGCAGTTGCAGGGACGAAAAGCATTGCCATGTCATGTGTGAGATCAGGGACGGTGAAGCGTCTGATCTACACTGCTTCTGTTGTAGCAGCCTCTCCACTGAAAGAAGATGGGAGTGATTTCAAAGATGTAATGGATGAAACTTGTTGGACCCCTCTCCATGATTCCTTGGAATACCTATTCCTTGATGTTCCTTTGTACAAGGTTAGTTCCCAACATTTTATCCTTCAATTTTGTTTCGAAGAAAGAATTTCGATTCGTACTTCTCCATGCTCTCATTTGCACTTTAATATAAAAGCAAAGAAACAAAGAGCGTTACAGAAATTGAGATGAAAATAAGAAAGTTGGACGCTGTATAAGGATGAAAATCAATAAAGCAATTGGTTTTGTCATTAACAAGGAAAGTCATTATTGATATCAATTATCATGTACTACAGATCAATCTTGGGAATTTTATCAGTTGATTTTATTGAGATTGTTTATTACTATTGTTCACTGTACAAGAATCAAATATGAACAGAGGTGCAAATGTACAAATGTTGACTTTATTGTATTGGTCTTATATTTAAAGGACTATACTTATTCAAAAACACTGTCTGAGAAACATCTGTTGAGCTATGGGAATGATGAAAATGGTGGAGGAAAATTGGAGGTGGTAACTCTCGCTTGTGGACTGGTGGGAGGTGACTGCCTCGTATCTTCTGCACTCAGCAGCAGGTTAATTTGCATTGCACAGATCGTGCAAAATGAAATGACCTACAAAACACTCAAGTTCCTAGAAGGATTGCTGGGTAAAATTCCTCTTGCACACATTGATGATGTCTGTGAAGCTCATATTTTCTGCATGGAAAGCACCTCAGTCAGTGGAAGATTCTTGTGTGCAAGTTCTTACATTTCATTACAAGAGATGGCTAACCATTATGCTCGTTATCATCCAGAATTCAATGTGAAACAAGAGTAAGTGGTTGGCTGTTCTTGTTTATTGCTAGTTTACTATTTCTTGGTCTTTTTTTGTTTGCTTCTGAAAGAACTAACTCAAAGGCCTAAATTGTAGAATCTTTTACGAACATAGATGCTAAACAAGGACATTTTCCATGGAATAACTTTAAGCACGATTAAGATCAAATTTGTAGTTGATTGTATAGTCTTGGAATACACAAGTTAAGTTTTCTTCCTATTAGTTTTTTACAGTTTTCATCTGAAAATTACATTTCAGAGATGAAGATGGGCAGAAGAAGGATATCAAGTGGAGCTCAACAAAGCTGTGTGACAAAGGATTTGTATACAAATATGATGCCAAGATGATATTGGATGATTGTATCAAATGTGCAAGAAGGATGGGTGAACTCTAGTCACCATCTACACCTTGCAGTATCTGCTTGTAATACAGCAAATACCAGACATCTGCGTCTGTTAGTACTGTTTCTTTTTTCTTTTTTATTAAAAATTAATCTGAGTTTCAAATCAACTAGAAAAGTGAATTATTCGACTATGAGACTTACCAAATTGAAAGGGATTTGGATGTAATGGAGTGTCCAAGTTTCATATGGAATAGTATAAGAAGTTGTCTTGGTTAACAAAACAACTAGCTTTTAAAACTGGTTCTCTGCAATTTTCTGAAAGAAATAACTAAGAGGTTCTTGCCAACAAGAAAGTTGTGAAGTTAGTCAGGAATTCAAACTATCATATGAAGATCAGATTGTTTGAATTTTAAATGTATATTTTACGTCAAATTTACAAACAAAAACATAAGCCCTCCAATCTTCAGCAAACAGTAATGATTGATTGAATTCCCTTACTGCCAGGAATCGGAATCCTTGGGCCAAATTGATGGCAATCTTTTTCTTTTGTTTGGTGATATGAAATTGAATATTGACCACAATTATATAGACAACAGCTAAAATGAGAACTCATTCATTTCAGAAACTCAATGCCTGAAGAGCCCCAAGAAACACTGGAACCAATTACAAGTAACAAAATGCACCAGTACACAACAACTACATATTATTTACGCACTACACCCTAGGTAAAAACGTACATCACATACAGGAAAACTCTACTAAATTTGCATGACAAGGAGGTTTCATTGTCTTCGTTTATCAACATGACTCATGATTCCCTTCCATAGCCAGGATCTAAGACTCACCAGTTAATCCAGAACAGACTATGGCATTGGCTACGCTGTTCTTAGTTCGTACCTACTATTTAACTATCTAAGTGGAAGTGCAGGGAAGCTCAAATGAAGAGAAAAAATCAGGGTTGTTGAAAGGGAAATCCGTGTCAAAATCCCCTTTATGAAGCAAAATGTCCAAATCCAGGATTGGGGAGTTGGTTACTGAAGTTGGGGCTGAAAATGTCTCAGTGATATCAGAATCTGAGGTTTGTATCTGTTGGCATAACAGTTCAGTGTTGTCCAAGTAGCACGCTGACAAACAGAAAGGGTTTGATTCTGAAGTCTCTGGTGATATGAATGCAGGAGAAAAGCTTTCCGTGAAATGGTTTTCAAAATTCGACTCGGGTAACATGTTGTCCCCGTTTTCTGATCCATTTGATTGAGAATGAAATGAAAACCATGGAAAGATATCCTCCTTGATTTCCAATTCCTCTCTTTTAACTCTATGCTCTGTTTCAAAGGCGAAAATCCCCACTGGGGTTTGCTGTATTTTCTCTTCAAGTGGCTGATTAGTTTGATCATTGTGGAATTGATTTTCCCCCAAACCCATCTTTATGTTTGATGGGAATACCTTGTTCAAATACTTAGCTTGCGTGCACGTATGTCTTCCTCTATAGGTCACCTCAATCGTTGTCGGATCTTCATCCGACCTTTGAACTTGTTTAGTTGCCAGACAACCTTGAACATTTCTATGTGTGCATCTGTAATATCCTCTGCAATGCAAGTCACAAGTTGTAAGTTTTTGGCAAAACTATAAAATAGTACAGTCTGTGAAGTTTATAGTACAGTCTGTCCAAAAATAATGAGAAAAAGGGCCTTAATGTCCTGTTCTTGTCGATCATTATAAATTCGATTGCAATTTGCATGTTATAGCATTTAATAATGAATGGGGTACATGACCAGCCAAACCCAGAACCAGCATGGCACTCTACAACAAGTTGTTCCATTTGATAAGAGTGCCACGTTTCTCACTGCAAGGACGTATATCCTTCGCTCAACTCATAAAATTAACCCCATTAAAACTCCACCTTTAACACAAGGCACGAATTTAGGCTCATTTGAATTAGTTTACAGATTGCAATTTACATGCATATTTTATTTCCCTGATCAGCTAATTAACCACTGATTTTTCAGTAACCAGGAAAAATTTCAGTAATCAAACTTGTTTAATTTATAACAAGAAAGTTAAAGGAGAACAGAGCTTGTAACTGACCTTGGAAACTTGGCTCCAAGAATATCCTTCTGCCCGTATTTCCTCCAGCTATATCCATCATCCAAAGACCCCTCAAGTCCTGTTCTCGAGCAAATCTTCACTTGCTCCGTCCATCTAGGCATGGTCTTTCTGCACGCCACAAATTGAAATCAGAACACCAGTCTCAACAATCGACACAATTGACAGAAACAAGAACTTGGTAACTCGTGACATTACCTTTTCTTGAGGACAGCTTTGTGCTCTAATTCACGGTCCACGACCTCACTTTTGGGACTCCCACCATTTGTAAAAGAAGAATGGGAATCCATCAAGGTGGCACTGGTGGTTTTGGCCTCTCCCACAGTAGCCCCCCAGTTCAGCATGGTGAGTACTTTCTCATAGGACGAGAGAATTTTATCAACCAACAGTTCATTGGTTTCATGGGACGATGGAGAAGAAGAAACCAGATGGTTACCGAGCTGCTTTGCCAGCTCCTTACCTTGGATAAGTTCATGAATCAGGCTAGAATGTTTTCTTTTCGGGCTCGCTTCCATTTCGTGTAAATGAACTAACAACAACAATAACAGATAGGGAATTGAATTACTCTCCTACTTGGTTGCACTAAGGCCTTGAATTCCTCAGTTCAGGGATTTGATCATTTTAAGGAGATTATCCAAGGCAAAGTGATGTTGTGGCAAATGAAGGGGATGCTTAAGGGACCAAAGTATGAGTGAGTGTGAAATAGACACAAGACTTGGTTTGGAAGGTGAGAGGAAGAGGGATATATAAGAGTGAAAATTTGAACGGAAGGAGATACATTTGACTGGCCAAACCGAACGAGTTTTCCACAAATGTGGGTCCATGATAGTGGAGAGTGTAGTGTGTGCATAGATTTGTTGAGTCTCTGAGAGTGATCTTTTTTATTTGACGTGCTGACCCTTTCAAACCCCTTGTGTGGGTCAAGAGAGCTTCACGCGTTCTTTCGCTCCTATGGAAACAAGTCCGAAGATTCTTCTATTGCACCTCGTCATTTCCAAGCACTTTTCTCTTCTATCTTCTTTCTTATTTTGAACACACACGTTACTTTACTCCTCGTAAAGTTCTCACACTTTTTTCTATCAGGGGTTAAAAAACATGGAAAATCCGAGAAATGCAAACACTTCCAAAACAATGTTAAGAATATGAGTAAAAAGTAGTTGAATGGTTTGGTTGCAGCTAGTGAGGTGAAAGGAAGGGAGCGACAGAAAGGGATGGATGTTGTTATGGTGATGTAATGTGCATCACATTGCTGATAATGTTAATGCTCTAACGTGAGTCTCATCCCTTCCCATTAATTGCCCCTTCCTTGGGTAGGTGTCTGTCTGTCATCTAGGGTTATCTGTTTTGTTATCTTCCCCCATTCAAGGAAAATTCTGCTGTCTTCATCTCTTCAATTTATGATGAGATTGTTTATGCTTATTTAATGGGTAATGATATTTTTACAAACAAAATTTAACAAAATGTTTGACAGACTACTTGTTAAAAAATATATTATTTTATTATTTCATTTTAATTAAAAAATAAAAAATAAATCTATTTAATTATATTTATAGAAACTTTGTTAAGTTTATAACAAAAAGTTTGTTAATAAATAATTTACCTTATTTAATAGACTAAAATACAATTGTTTTAAATTTTGTTTATTTTGTTCAATTTGATATATTGATTTAAATTACGGTTAATTTAGTTAATTTTTGTGACGACTTTTAAATTGTTAATAGAATATAATTCGTCACTGTTATATGTTATTTCGTGTTTTTTTTTAAAAATTTTTTTTAGTATCATCCTCATGTGTTTTTTATTTAATTCAGTTTTAGTTTTTGTTAATTTTTTTAATTTAGTTTTAATTTCATTAATTTTGTTTAATTCAGTTCTAACTTTGTCATTCTTCAAACTGACCAAAGTTAAATTTTATATATAAATGTTATACCGAAATTTTTATTAAAATTAAAATTTACATTAAATATTTCTTTCATTATTTTTAGGTTAAATTATGCCTTTAGTCCTCATTCTTCGTAACAAAATATCAATTTAATTCATCTATTATTTTTTATCTCAATTTGGTTCCTATTTTGAAAAATTTGATGCAATCAAACCCTTTCTGTTAGTGGTGCAGTAACAACGTTAAAGGGGTACCACGTGTCAGTCCCTGGATTTTTTTATGTTTTTAAATTTTTTTTAAAATTTGTTAAATAAATTAAAAGGTTGCCACATGTCAAGCTGACATCGTGCCACGTGGCAGTCACAGTGTGATGTGATAGTGACAGTGTCACGTGTCCTTATTATGCCTTGTGTCATTTTCTCATTCTCAATTTTAAATCAAGTTCAATGTAAAATATAAATTTAAATAAAATTAATCTTATTAAAAATATTTACCAAAAATATCAATTTTGGTAGAAATATTTGTGTACAATTATATAAAATTAAATTTGGTTTCAATTTGGAGAGGGACAAAATTTCTTATTTTTTACAAAAATTATGACTAAATTGAGATAAAAATAAAAATACAGGGACCAGATTAAGAATGAGGAAGTGACAACTGGCATAATTATGACACATGGCACTGTCAGTGCCACATCACACTGTTATTGTCACGTGGCACGATGTCAGCTTGACACGTGACAATTTTTTTAAGAATTTTAAAAAAATATAAAAAAAATTCAAAAAATTCAGGAAGTGACACATGACACCCCTTTGATGTTGTTATGCACCACAAACGGAAAAAACTTGATTGCATCAAATTGTATAAAATAGGGACCAAATTGAGATAAAAAGAATAGAGGGACCAAATTGATATTTTGCTACAAAAAGAGGAACCAATGACATAATTTAACCTTATTTCTCAACCAACCATAATTTACAACTAGTGAAGAATTTTCCTTTTAATTTTAAGAATAATGAAGAATTTTTCTACTAATTTTAAATATAGTAGAGAATTTTCCTTCTAGTTTAAAAAAAATAAATTTCCTTTTAATTTTAAAAATAATTATAAATTTTCCTTGTCATTTTAAAAATAATGAAGAACTTTCCTTCTAACTTTTAAAAATAATGAAAACAATTTCTTCTCATTTTAAATTAACGCTAATCCTAATATCTACATGTAGCAAAAATTAAATATAAATCTAATAATTTTCTTCCAAAAGTATAGTTAGGTTTTCTTTAAAAATAATGAAAGAAATATTTAATATAAATGTGAATTTTAATAAAGATAATGTATAACATTTACGATTTTAACCTTAAAATACGTATTGAAGGGTGGAAGGAGAAATAAATATTTAAACTACTTTTGATCTCGACTTTTTAACGATATGAAACTTATTAGGTATATTGGAACTTAATGTGGCACTAATGGCTTGACGCATGGCACTTAATGCTGATTTAACATGTGGACAACTTTTTCAAAATTAAAAAAAAACTTAAAAAATTTAAAAATTTAAAAAATTATAAAGTGGCATCTGACCATCATTGTTTACCTTCCGTTAGCAGTGTTAATGTTATCACAAAAAATGACTAAATTAACCACAATTTACAAAAATTATAACCTTTTTAAACATTTTAAAAAAATAAGAACCAATGATGTATTTAAGCTTGTTTAATAAAATACACATGATATGAATTTCTCTAATTTATTTATATTAAAAATAAACAACTTTCTATATATTTTAATAACCAAATATTACTTTCTTGTTGCGTAATGAATTTGTGTATACTCCATTTACTTGCACTTTTACAATTTTAGTCCTATGTTTTAAAAGTAAATTAATGACTTTCACATATTTATTATAACATTAATATGTAGATAACTTATCTTTCAATATTAACTAAAGTACAGAATGATTAGGAATGATAACATATGATGAAGAGTTTTATTATTTTATCCTCGTCTCTAAAGTAAAAATTCATTATTGTATTTGTCCTCATGTCCAATATTCTTATATTTAAAATAAAATTTCATCTTCAAAACTTTATTAATGAACGAATATAATCTCATAACCAAATAACATTAAAAATTTAAAAATTTGTTGACGTGACAGATAATATTATCACAGACCATGTATTTAGTTAGTTAATTATAAAATAATTTTTTTTATTAATGTTATTTTTGGTTGAAATGCGACAAACATTATTGGTTTGGTTGCTTTAAACATGTCATAAGACGCCAAAATAATGTTGTTATCTCCTATTATTGAATTTGAATAATTTGTTTTTAGTATTAAATACGCTGAAATTGTTTCATTTTCTTAATAAAATAATTAGATAAAAAATAATTTTTTAAATGTTGCATACTTGAATTTTATTTCAAATATTGATCATATATGGAGTTATGTGATGCGGTAAATTTATAATAACTAAAGGTTAATTAAGTTTGGTGAAAATGACAAAATGTGTAGAGATCAGAGAAAGATGATTATGAATTGTAAGAGTCAACAATTATTCTCCTTCCAAAAGGAATGTTCCTCGAAAAAAAAAAAAATTAGATAATTTGAATATTTTTGTCTGAGTATACCAACACTAGTGATTTAAAAAAAAAAAATTGTTTGATTATATCAACACTGGAACTTTTTCAAAAAATTGTTTGAATAACTTTGTTTGATTATATCAATACAAATTCAGATGTCTCGCGATAGGCTTAATGGCTGCATCATAAAAAGACTCAAAAAGAAAGATATATGACAAATTTTTTTACTTTTATAATAATTATCTTTAAAATAAATCAATTATAATCTTTATTTGATATTTAAAATATATATATATATATATATATTAATGTTTACTCATAAACGGTACTTTTCTTTAACAAAAAAAATTCTGATTGATGGTATAAAAAGCATTTATATTCACAATACACATAACTTAAACATTTAAAAG
>Ga0214544_1001358_pt1 | contig 50416 bp, 32 predicted proteins | sample CNSS3metaG_FD_160074 | JGI IMG/M metagenome (GOLD analysis project Ga0214544, IMG submission 160074) | Root nodule microbial communities from cowpea collected in UCLA plant growth center, Los Angeles, California, USA - CNSS3 | ecosystem: Host-associated > Plants > Roots > Nodule | place: USA...
TCTTCACGTATGTCGTGGCTCAACGACTGGTACAATTGAAAATATTAAAAATAAAAGGATGTAATGAACTGAAACATTTATTAACAGATGATGAGAAAATGGAGAAAAGTCAAGATGAATTCAGCACCTGGCATCCTGTACGAATCTTCCCGAATTTGGAGGAAGTAAAGATAAAGAGCTGTAAAGAATTAAAACATATATTCTCGGGCAACATTGTAGGAGGCTTAGGTCAATTGAAAGTTCTCGAGATAGAGGAATGCGACGTGCTAGATCAAATAATTGGGGATATTGTTCCATTAGTAGACCAGGATAGAAAAGAAAAAGTTAATGAAATCATTGAGGAAGGTAAGCATCCACATTCACATAGCACTTCAATTCCAACAACAACAGTTCTGAAGCATAACCCAGGTACATTTTTCTTTTTTCATTTCTAAATATGTTTAAGCGTGTATTAGGAAGTCTACATGTTACTGCTTAGTTCAAATTTGTGACACATGTAGGTTCCAACTTATTAGTAAGTTACATGAAAATTGTGAATATGTTATTGTATACGAAAATTTTAAGCATAGTAATTTTATTAATCTAGTTTTATTTTCCATTGGTAAGCTTCAAACTGAAGACATTATTAATCTAGTTTTACTTAAACCAATTACTTGTTAATAGACTACAAGCAAAATTGGTCTTATTCAAAATTAAAGACAATTATATTTGCATTTGAAGTTGTTTGTTAACTGTAATATTATTTCAAAAAAATTGTCCTGTATAATTGTTTTGATCATTATTAATCGATTATTTGATGCTTAGGATTATGGTTTTAGTCCCTATAAACCAATATTTCTTTTATTTATAATTTCTTTTTAGGGACTTTATCCAACCTTGCAAGGCTTAGGATAACACATTGTCCGAAGTTAGGCTCAATTTTTACAGCATCTACAACTAAGAGCTTGACTTCTTTGGAAGAATTGTTCATAGAAGACTGTGATGGACTGGTGAACATTGTAGACACTTCATCCAATGATTTTCCTAACCTAAATCATTTGATTATAGAAGGAGCCTCTGAACTAGAAGAGATTGTTGGATGCGAAAAAGACACTTCAAAGAATTATTTTGCCTTCTCAAATCTTAAAGAAGTAAAAATAATGAATTGTGAAAAATTGGAAGTAATCTTTCCAAAGTCTGTTGTAAGATACTTACCAGAGTTGAAGGAAGTAAGCATAAGAAAATGCAAAGAATTAAGACAAGTCATTGAAGAGGGTGTGGAGGATAAAAAATTATCTAGTATTGTTTCTGCCCAACCATGCTTCCCAAAGCTAGAAGCATTGCATGTTGATCATTGCCACAAGTTGAAAAGATTATTCTGTGCATCTGCATCTAATGAGCTTCCCAATCTTCATTTTCTGGCCATAAATGGAGCCTCTGAACTAGAAGAGCTTGTTGGATGTAAACAAGGAAAGACTAAAGTTGAGCTTCCAACACTCAAACTTTTAATATTTATGCATCTTTCAAACTTCCATCAAGAGATTGAATTGCAGAATTTAAAGAATTGTGTGGTCCACGAATGTCCAAAACTCTCTTTCACTTCAACAACTACTCTTCAGAAGCTTTGTCAACATTTTCCTCACGAAGGTAAATACTATATAAAGTCTTCAAATTCCTTAATTTGCAAACAATTTTATCTAAAGAAAATATATTTACAAATTCATTATTTCACTCAGAGAGGACGGTTTCAAATTTTCAACCGAGTACTCACCTGAATTTGTTAAAATAAACACATTAATTTCATTTTTTCTTCAAGAATTTTAATTTTATGTTCTAGACATTTTAGTTATGAAGAAGACTGTTGTAAAGAGATCGATCCTATCATGAAACTTTTTTTATCTTCTTTTATTTTTAATTTTAATCATATAATGATCCATCATGGAAAGTGGAGGTTGTATTCCCTCTATTATGTGTTTCATTGCCACGTCAATTCTCTAATCTATATATTTTTACAGATTTCAGAAACATTGGAGTTCCCAGTTGGGGTTTTTATGGCATAGCAAGATTTATATATGAACATTCTACTATGAGTGGTAGGAATGAGTTCACTTCATCACAGGTCAGAACCAACCAATCTATGAAAAACTTAATAGCCTACTCTGTCTCATTATTAGAATTTTTTTTTTTCAATTTTATCGTACTAAATTTGATCTCCCTTTTTCTAAAAGAAATTAAAGTGATCATTTATGTGAAATTCATGGTGATTGTGTTACAGTAACAATGTGGTCCAAACAGCCAATTATATTTCACTGATTAAAGTTAAGTTGATTTGTTGACAAAAGAAAAAACGTATACGAACAGTGACAGGTGAGTATGGAATAATGAATAACTTAGAGGAAGTGAATGATTTAAGACAGTTTAGCATTTAGTTGGTCATTTCATATATATAGGAGTTTATGGATGGACAATAAATGATTGAATCATATATTTCATAAACCGACACAGACCACTTGGATAAACTTAATGTAACACTAAAATTCTTAAACTAAATCATCTTTGGTAGATCAACAGAAGTCGCCTTAATTACCAACAAATGCACATTCTACTAAGTAATTTATCAGGAAATGAGTGGTTTATTTATACTACTCAAAGCTAAGGAATGAACAAAGAAAATTGTTCCACTGCTTCAGAAAAAAGGACAATTGCATGTTCCTTTTCAAATGGCGGTTAATACACATATTTCCATTTCGTTTTTATAAAAAGGAACGAAAATATTCTACCAAATTACAAATCTTCTGGACATGTGCAGATTGCAGAATATTGAGTGGTGCAAAGAATTCAATTGCATCAGATAAAGTCATAATAAGGAAGTATAGTCACAATGAAAGTTACCTTACCAAACTTAGCTTTTGCATTGTAAATATGAAACTGATGACCACATTTATTGGAAAAGTTCTAGAATCAGTGATAGCCTAGCAATACCAACTACTGTTTTAGAATTTGTAATATTACTAAACTTAAAAATTGATTTTGTAATATTAACACTAACTCCTGACATGCTTGTGCAATATTTCAAACGAAAGTTGGTGTATCAGGAATCAAATAGTGAAGAAGGTTTTCCAAACCAACACGCACTTGAAGAATCAATCGCTCAAACCACTATCATACCACAACATGATATACATTAAAAAAAATAGAGCTCCTTTCAAACTTTAGAGCCTCTGACTCAATCGTATATTTTCAATTTGTGATACACAGGAGATTGGGGACGTAGGAAATGAGAGCATTAAATCTTCATCAACTGGTGTTGCAACTGACATTGAGTCTGGTGGCGAGGACATTCTTGCACTAGATTCCGAGGTAGTTGAACAAGATGATAAGATGAATGAAGACAAGGCAGGAATCCAAGTAGAAGAAGGGTTGAACCTGTTGCATAAACAAGAGGAAATAGATGTTGTTCCTAACAACAACATTCACATTTCTTCAGGTTTCTAATTTCTTATTTTCTTATTCACATCCTATGTTTTCAGATCACCCTCTCAAACTTCTTACAACTTCTGCAGATATCCATGCAAGACTGGGAGCATATAAACATTTTGTTGATCTGGATAATGCACAAATTGCTCTTCTCGTGGAGGCAATAACAACATATCCTCATCTTTGGAATGCTTCCAAGAAGTTTAGTGAGCGCTTTCAAGCTTGGAGGTTGAAGATTTTGGCAGATATGTTGTTGTTCCTTCAGAAGGAAAGTGTGGATAGTGTGATTCCTCAAAGAGAAAAAGAGTTCCATAAACTATGTGAAGAAGCTATTGAAGTGGGATTTGAAAGTTCATGGGTAGAGGAAATGCGTCAACGTGTTGTGGCGAGGGATCCTAAGCTGGGAGAGGACATTGCTAAGACACAAATAAATGAGAATTCTAAGAGGTATGTCTATTTAAATTCTTCACTGTGTAATGTAAAGAAGGAATCTTATTGCCTTTGTTGATGTCCAATTAAAATGTTTTTGTTTCTTTTTTATTGTGAATTTTCTGTTTATATCTCTATGTTGTGGTTGTGTGGATTTTCTATTTCTCCTTAGATATACATTTGGTTGCATATGCAATTCTGACAAGATTGATAGCATCAGTTTCTGAGTTTTTTTTCTTTGGCGAGCAATTTAAGTTTGTTAGACAGGTGTAGTTGTGGGGACACGGTACCAGATTCCCAAGGTGATGGGCCTAACATTACCTTCGAAGAAGGTTCTAACTCGGTTGATAAAGGAGGTGAAATAGTTGTTTCTAATGACCACATTGTGGCTCAGAGTAATGAAGAACCAGAGCAGGAATTTGTTGCAGAAGTTTCAACTTCAGAAATACCAATAATAGCAACATCATTAACAAACTCGCAACCAGTTGAAAGGCCAACTCCAAGTTATTTCTATATTCCTCTACGTGAAACACCCTCAAATGTGAGTCTAATAAATTTTTTTATGAGTATTGGATGAAATAAAAGTAGTGAGACTATTGTGATTTTACAACTGTTCGTTACTTTGTTTAGGCATTGGTGGACACACAGCGGAATAGTGAACCGTTTCTGATGAACCAGAAAAAATCAGTTGGTGAAATTCCTCAGGTAAATGACAAACAAAAATACCATAAATTATTCTAAATTTTTGTTTTTTCATATAATTCACAATGCAATTGATGGACTCAATTTTTTGTCCCTTGTAATCACAACGGCTATAAACGACTAACTCATTAACTACTTAGACCCCAACAACTAGTACATTAATTACTCACAACGGTTAGTTTCTTACTGATATAATTATTACTTATATTTTGTATCATTAACCCTATGTATAAGGTGTAGAGTGTGGGAAACGTCTACTACTACATCTAATTATGCACCTAGGGTCCTAGTGTAGTCTCTTAGTCTACATTGTACTTGTATAAGTTTTCATTATACCACCACCATTTGTCACCGTTGTCCGTGGCAGTTCTCCACCACTAGTCACCGCTGTCTGCGGCTGTCTAGCTTGGTTTTTCACTATCTGAAGTTACCCACCACTGTCCAACATTGTCCAGCACTAGTTTCTCCAGTCTGCCCTTGTCCACAACTATCCGCCGCCTTCCACCATCGTCCACCGCCGTCTGCTGTCACAGTTTCGTTCGGCGACCACCGGATCTGGATCGCCTATTCGAGCGACGACCAACCCCGCCAGTGTCGAAGGCAAATTCTCCTCCACGCGCCGCCACTCTATGCGCTGCAGCCAGGCGCGTGACACTCACGCGCCGCCTTCCCGCTGTCGGAACCTTGTCGCATCTCTACCGCAGGGGTCACTGGAGCTTCCTCTATCTGTTCAGCCCCCTAGAAGCTAGTTTGAGTGAGATCATGAGGCCTCCCTTGTGAAAATAACCCTAGGGCTTAGGGTTTCTCTTGTTTTTCTTCACATCTGCAATTGTTGTTCATCTCTCTGATCCGAAATGGCCACTGCAAGGGTTATTTCATTTTCTGGAAGCCCTTGCATAACTTCAGAGAAACTGAATGGCCAAAACTATCTATCTTGGTCGGCTGCCGTGGAAATGTGGTTTCTTGGTCAAGGACACCATGACCACCTCGAGAAGGATGGCAGCCACGTTCCTACTGAAAAGGCTGAACAGTGGAAACAAGCAGATTTCCAACTATGTGCTCTATTGTGGCAGTCGGTGGAACCACGACTTTTGATATCCCTCTAAGCCTTCAAAACATGCCACTCGTTTTGGAAAAGGGCTCAGAATATCTATGCAAATGATATCCAGCGACTCTATGATTCGACGAACAAGTTGGCATCTCTAAAAATGACTAACCATGATATGATCTCGTTCATGAATGAAGCTCAATCTGTTGTGGAAGAACTTCGAATATTCTTGGAAGTAGACTCTCTATATGAAATGAAGAAAAAGCTTGAGAAGTATTATATGGTGATGATCCTCCGCACTATACATCCAGACTTTAATCATATCAGAGATCAACTTTTGACCTCTCATGAGGTTCCTTCAATGGACTCTTTGATCGCTCGCATGATACGTGTTCCAACTCTTCAAACTCCAGAAACTCTTGTTGTTGTGGAACCATCTGTCATGGTCGCCACCCGAGGAAGAGGAGGACGTGAAACTAGAGGAGGTGGACACGGAGGTCGCGGGCGTCCTCAGTGCACGTATTGTAAAAGAATGGGTCATACCCAGGAAAACTACTACACTTTACATGGTTTTCCTGTCAAAACAACCAATGTCTCCCAAGCAGATACTACTAACTCCAAGTTCACTAAGGACGAGTATCAAGTATACCTATGACTCAAGTCCAACAGCTTGGCACAGTCATCTCAAGCTCCAAGTACATCAACTGCTTGCATCTCTCAATCCATGGAAGGTCACAATTCATGGGTAATTGACTCTGGTGCTTCTGACCACATTTCTGGTAATACCTCCTTGTTCTCAACCATTTTATTTAAAGAAAAATCTCATTTTATAACCCTTGTGAATAGTTCTAAAACATCCTCAAAGGGAGTCGGTCAAGCCATCATATCTCCCTCATTAAATTTAAAATATGTCCGTTTTGTCCCTAATTGTCCCTTAAATTTAATTTCCTTAAGTCAGTTAACCAAAACATTGAATTGATTTGTAACCTTTGATAACAAATCTTTTGTTATACAAGAGCGTGGCTTAGGGAGACGGATTTGAGAAGGATATGAAGCGGGGGAATTATTCCATTTTGGATCTCGTCCACGAGTGTCATGTGTTGCAGCTCCCAATCCTAAAATGTTACATGATCGGCTTGGCCATCCTCACCTGTCCAACTTAAAGAAAATGTTTTCTGAACTTAGTAGTATCCAGACCTTAGAATGTGAGTCATGTCAACTAGGAAAACATGTTAGATCTACCTTTCCTAAAAGGTCTCAATCAAAGTGTACTTCTATTTTTTCTGTCATCCATTCTAATATTTGGGGACCTAGTCGTGTCTCATCTTTTGGCTTTAGGTATTTTGTTACTTTCATTGATGAATATTCGAGATGTACATGGGTTTATCTTATGAAAGATCATTCTGAATTGTTATCCATCTTCACATCCTTTTTGAATGAAATCAAGAATCAATTTGGTCAAGTAATCAAAATCTTAAGAAGTGACAATGCCAAAGAGTACTTTTCATCTACTTTTTCTAACGTTTTGAGTTCCCATGGTATCCTGCATTAGTCTACTTGTCCTCATACGGCACAACAAAATAGTATAGCAGAAAGAAAAAATAGACACTTGGTTGAATTTGCTCGTACCCTTTTGCTTCATGTCAATGTTCTTGTCCATCATTGGGGATATGCCATCTTAACTGCAGGTTTTCTCATTAATCGGATGTCATCTTCCTCTCTCAATCATAAGGTCCCTTTGTCCTTCTGTTTCCAAATAATCCTCTCTTTCACACTTCTCCTAGAGTTTTTGGTTGTGTATGTTTTGTTCATGACATGTCTCCAGGGTTACAAGCTTTCTGCTCGCTCTTTCAAATGTGTCTTCTTGGGCTATTCACCACTTCAAAAAGAGTATCGATGTTACTCTCTTGAAACCAAGAAATATTACATGTCTGCCAATGTTACATTCTTTGAACAGACCCCTTACTTCTCTCCATCTGTTCAAGATGTTCATCTCATACAACAGGTCCTCTCTATTCCCGTGGTTGAGTACAATATTCCCAATGTCTCTATCAATCCAAGTCTCGACCAAAGTCCTCCTGAGCCATCATCTCCACATATTGATTCTCTCCAACATAGGACCCCGACGAATAGTCCAGTTTTCCAGGAACATGGTGAATCCCCTACTTCAGATTCTTCTCCCTCGTCTCTTGATACCACGACTCCTGGTGAAGGTGATTCAGGTTGGCCCATTGCTCTCAGAAAAGGTACTTGTTCCTCTCGAAATCCACATCCCATTTATAATTTTCTTTGCTATCACAGATTATCGCCTTCCTATTGTTCACTTTTATCCTCAGTGTCTTTTACAAACATACCTCTCCTAGGAAATGTGTCTACCTAATAGTATATATTGATGATATTGTCATTATAGGAAATGATACTACTGGAATATCTCAATTGAAGGAGCATTTGTGTAGACATTTTCAAACCAAGGATCTTGGAAGCCCCAAATACTTATTGGGCATTGAAGTAGCTCAATCAAAAGATAGAGTTTTAATCTCTCAAAGGAAATATGCTATTGATATATTACAAGAAACACGCATGATTGACTATAGACCAGTAGACATGTCATGAAACCCTTTGTGCAGTAGATAATTGCCAACTCTATTGTGCTAGGCCTTTAGAGCCTGCTTTAATCCATAAGGGCTTTTTGAAGTTTGTAGACTTTGTTTTCACTACCAGGAATAAGAAAGCCTTTAGGTTGTTCAAAATAGATGTCCTCTTCAAGCAAAGCAGTTAGAAAAGCTAATTTCACATCAAAATGATAAATTTTCCAACTCATTTTTACTGCCAATGCAACTAGCAACTTGGTAGTATCATGCCTTGCACCATAGCAAATGTATCTGAAAAATCAACTTCATGTTGTTGCTGATAGCCTTTAACAACCAATCCAGCCTTTAAATTTTGTTCTATAAACCTACTTAAGACCAATAACCTTTTGATTAACTGGATTGTCTACAAGTTGCCATGTTCTATTTTTCTCAATCATATTTATCTACTCCTATATAACACATCTCCACCCATTCATTTTATTAGCTTCATCATATTCTTTAGGTTCAAGTGCAACAAAGTTACACCTTTCATAAATTTCAGCAACAGCTTGAGTGCCTCTAACTAAAAAATCATTAACTTCTTGAATTTTTGTCCATCTGGAAAACTCAACAAACTTCACATTTCTACTAATTAGAATCTACTTTTTCAAATGATTGAATATCCTGTAAACTTCGGAGTTATAACAATACCAAAAAAAATGCCAACTTCTAACTTGTGATCCAACTTTTCTCTTTTTACATCCGGAACAAGAGTACATACATAAATAAATATTGTGAGATGCTCCACCAAAGGCTTCCTTCCATGCCATGCTTCAAAAGGTGTTTTTCCTTTCAAGGCTCGGTAGGCAACATATTTAGCAAGTATGCAGCGGTATTAACCACCTCTGCCTAAAAGGATTTTGGAAGATCCTTTTCAAAAAACAAACATCTTACCATCTCCATAATTGGCTTGTTTTTGTTTTAGACACACCATTTTGTTTAGGAGTGTACGGAACAATTAATTGATGTTGAATTCAAACCTTTTCAAATAATTTTTTAAAGTCCCCTGTTGTATACTCAGTTCCATTATCATATCTAAGATTTTTAATTTTGCATCCAACCTCATTTTCAAACATAAGCTTGAACCTTTGGAAGACATCAAACACCTTTGACTTTTCTTTGAGAAAAGCACCCAACTCATCCTTGTAAAATCATTTACAAACAATAGAAAGGATCTACTACCATTTAAGGATGTTGTACTGATTAGGCCACACACATTAGTGTATAAGTTTTAATTTCTCAATAGTTCTCCAACTTGCTTTAGCAGGAAATGGCAGCTTGCTTTTCTTTCCATATTGACATACATCACACACATCATCATGTTCTTCAATGGAAGGCATGTTTTGCACCAAATTAATACACTTCATTAGCCTTAAAGTTGAGTAACTAAAATGGCCAATCCTTTTATGCCACAAGGTAGAGTCGTCTACTTTGCATGGAAAAGCTTGCATAACAATTTGTTTCAACTTTAAAGGAAAACTTTTCTCTTTCATGTTAACAGACATTATCTCACATAAAAATGGATCAAATATGGTACATCTCATATTTTCAAAGTGCAAACCATAATTCTTTTCAATCATTTGACCCACACTAAAAGGACTTTAACCTAAATAAGGCACAAATAAAACATTTTGAAATGTATTTAGTACCTGAAGGAGTTTCAACAACAACCACTCATTTGCCTTTAACATCAACACTTTTTGCATTGCCAATAATGACTTTGGAGAAGTATTACCAATCAAGTTCCTTGAAAAAAACTGTATTTTGAGTCATATGATTGGTGCACCCGCTATCTATTAGTCATACTTCTCTATTGTTACTTGCAGAATAACAAGAAGCAACAAACAATTTTGCCTCAATCAACTCTTGGTGCTTAACAATTGGAACTTGTTGTCCATGTCGCTTTATCTTGTTTTTGCACACCTTTTCTACATGATCGAGTTGGTTACATGCCTTACATTTGACTCCAAATCTCACTAGTGCAGAATTGCACTTTTACCTCGCCTTATAGACCTTGGTTGGCAAGGAACCGAAGCATATAACGACGCGGTGGCATTTTTCCAATTATAGACAACTTTTATGCCTCAGTTCAAGAAAAACCCAAAGCCAAAAGGGGTTATAGGCTTCGGTTAAAAAAAATCGGTGCCAAAAGGTGCTTATATGCTTCGGTTGAACATACCCAAAGCCAAAAACGTGGCTAGAAATTTCAAAAAAGCCAATAGCCATTACGTCTTTGGCCTCGGGTGGCACTGAACCGGGGCCAAATATGGTTATATGCCTCGGTTATTAATTGAACGGAGGCCATATAGTTTAATTAGGGCACAAAAACGTGAACCCCTTTACTTCTTCCTCGCGCGCCGCTGCATCTTCTCCATGTTGAACAGTACTCCGATGTTGTTGTTGTTGGAGACAGGGAGCATAGTTGGTGTTGTTCCCAGAAAGCACAACGTGGAGGTTGGTGACTCTAGAGTGTCTTCCGTGGATAGCATCATGGCGTACATGCTATGCATCATTTTGGGGTTACTTTCTTTGGTTGGTGGTTATGGCTTGGACCATGAGCTTTGCCATGCTTTGAGGATGACGAGGCAGGGTGGTAGAGAGGGTTGTTGCGTAGTAATTTTGTTGAGGACCAGCCTCGCGGGTTGTGTGTTGGAGCCGGGTCCCAGGTTGTTCTGGACTTGCAACCTTGACTCTCTCACAAGTCTTGCTTCCGCTTCGAGACGAGCACTCTCCCACTGCGCCATATGGTTGAGGTTGGCTGCGTCCTTGGATTGGCAACCACCGGAGCCACCAAGCGCATCGGTTTTGGGCTTGTGGGTGGTGGGGTCTATCCCAATGTGGCGAAGTTGAGTTTGAGAATGTGAGCTTCGTAAGCCCCAATCGCGGATCCAGATCGTCGCCGCTGAGACGAAGAAATCGTTCACGCCGTTCGTCGCAGTGGATGCGCTGGTTCAGGCGAGTTGCAAGCATGGTGGCTGCGCGAATCTGTGGTGGTCGAAAAGTTTGGTCCACGTGCAGGTTGCTTCGTGATGGTGGCGGCTTGCTCGAGCATGGTGCTGCTGCCATGAGTGGTGCCGCAAAAAAATTAATTAAAAAAAATATTTTTACCCTATGGCTCCGGTTCATTTAGAACCGAGGCATAAAAGGGACTCTATGGCTTCGGGTAACAACCGAGGCTAAAAGTTACCCCTTTTGGCCTCACCCCAATATGCCTCAGTTCCAGACCCGAGGCAAAATGAGGAAAATAGTCGGGGTAAAAAGTCCTTACTGCACTAGTGTCTAAACCAACAATAACTTTTTGTATGGTTCCTCTTTTTATTATTAGAGCAAGGTGGAAACTTCTCTTTCCAACCTCCTTTTTTGTTTCTTTCTTTTTCATTCTTTCCTTTGCCTTTCTTCCCACCAAAAAAATTGGTTTTCATAGTTACTTCTTGATGAAGGATTATCTTGTTTTCTTTTAGAGTTATGAATATGTAAAGTTGTTTAAGAAAGCTTTTTGAAAATTCCCACTGGACATTAAGATAGCAAGTTATCTAGATGTGAAGGTTCATTTCTCAAGCTCATGAAAGGAAGAAGAGAGTTGGATTCAAACTTAAAACTCACACGGCATTAACAACACTTAAAGAACAAAATGAAAGAAGAAACATTAAAAATGGGAAGCATAGAAGATGAAGCATGGAAGAAGCACGCCACTCATAGGGGGGATCTAAGCCAACCAAACCCTAGAGATGAGTGATGGTGCCGCCACTTGCAAGCAAGATAAGGCAATGTGAGTTCACTTCTAGGAAGGAGAGCTCACGGAAATTTGATAGTTGAAACACAATAGTTTAGAAACAAAATGATCAACCCTTTTACAAGACAAGGAGCACCCTTTAAATAGGAGTTCATAGGGGTCCTTTAGCAAATACAAAAACATGGAATGGACTAACAAGCAAACACTAGAAACCTAAAGCTAGTGAAGTCTCGGCCAAAGTGAGTGAACATTATTGGTGGATGCATTCCCATGAGGATTCTAGGCCAAAAGGGGAAGGAGACCAAGTAGCATTCAAAGGAATAAACCAAAAAGGCAAAAGGAGACAAAGTACATGTCTACTTTTGCTTTTGCTTTATGCTTTTTGCTTTCCTCTCTCTTCCACATCATCCATGTGCTACAATCCTCATGTGCTACCTAGCCATGCTCTACTTCTTCTTAATTACCTACAAAACAAGACAAACAAGGATTAGCATGTTGGTTTAAGTTAATCTAATCTTGGTCAAAGGTCAACTTTAGGGTCAAAGTCAACAAGTCAACCAAAATAAGTCAACTAGAAACCAACTTAGGGAAATCAAACTAAAGAGTTGCAAAACAAAGATAAAGATGATGGAATAGAAGACTCCCCTCTAGATATGCTTCTAGTGATCCTTCTTGAGGGAGCTTCTAAGAAGATGGTGGTGGTCACGCCTTCATCACTTCTTCCTTGAGGTATGCTTTTGTTGTTTAGCCACAAAAAACCTTCAACATTTCCTTCCATTCTCAATGATTTTCTCTGCTTAGTGGCTTGCAAACCATTGACAAGTTCTGCAAGTGAAATCCTAGAAAAAAAATTTCTACATAAAGTTCCCATTTTTTATCCAAATAAGTTCCCATTTTAGCGGCCCACAAATCATAATTTTCTCCTAAAAAAATAGTAGGTGGAGGTAAAGAACTATTACTTGATGCCATCCTTTCTTATAGGTATTTCTTTCTGATTTTGTGTATGGCTTTCTCACTGGTTCTCACTCTCTTACAGACCCTTGAAAATCAATGAATTGTATAATCTGAAAAATTGTATAGGTTGTAAAACCAGAGAAAAAATAACAGAGAAGAGGGTTTTTCTTATGAAGATAAACTAAGGGAGAAGGGAAAGACAAAGAATGGACTGCAATACAGTGGATTATGTTTCTACAAAGGATTATCTCCTATTTATAAGAGAGATATAAGCCTATTTTCCCCAAAACTTAACAAACAAGTTTTACAAAACTTAACAACCAAGCTTCCTTAAGTACCGAGTTTTTTTAATCTTCTAGAAAGTAAGACTTTAGGAAAATCTCATTTCTAACAAGTAGTTTCATCAATTCTTTCTGAATCTGCCAACTCTTAGTTGGAACCAACAATTACTTTCCAAAGTAAATCACATCCCTATATAAGTTTATTTTATGCATTTCACATTTCCAACGTATTTGGTCAGAATAAAAACGATGTTGTGATTCTAATTTATCATTTGTCGTCGGAGTGGAATTGAAAAACAAAAAAGTGTTGAATTTCTAAGTTAGAATTTAAATTTAATATATTTGTTACCATCATCTCTCATTTTATATATTCATAATAGTGTGATCATAATAGTGGGATAAAGTGATGGTAACGTGGGAAACATATTAGTGATATCAAATCGAAGGTAGTCTTGGTAATTTACTCAAACAAGTACAATATGAACGAAGAACGATAGATGTAAGAATTTGGACTCATGTCTCATTTGTTAAATCTCCCAAGTAAATTATTCCCTTAAAAATTCCATCAATAAGTAACAATCAATTACTTCACTTAAGAGCATGTCCATTGAATTTACACCAAGTTATAGGATTCAAACCTCTGTTATAAAACATGTGCTTCGAGTATATTTTAGTTAAATCTCACACATTGTGTATCAGAGAGCTTATTTTTCATATTGCGGATTGTTTCGTATCGTGAATAGTAAGATTCATAAACATTTATAAAACATAGCATACAAAGATGTAAAATGTAATTAATAATATAATCACATTAAAAAATAGTGGTTATATAGTAGATAAATTATGTTAATATTATAATGATTGGATTAGGTTAATTTGTTTGATTCAACTCCTTTGTTATATATATATATATATATATATATATATATATATATATCTTGAAAAATCAAAGAGAATAAGAAAGAAAGATGATAGTTTTCAATTCAGTGGTAATTTTAAGAGTTACCTTTTTTTTTAATTTTTTGAGTGCAATGATAGTTTTCAAAGTCACTTTTTTCTTTAGGGGGAGTCACCATTTACTAAATGGGCTTGAAAATGTTTTAAACAAAATGGACTAAAATTTTAGGTTAAAAATAGTTCCTAAATGACCTACGTCCACTACTATAGTAGACGTAGGGATGTCAAAAAATTCCGTACCCGCGGGTATCCGCGGATAAACCCGCAACGGGTAGGAAATGGATATTAAAAATGGATAACCGCTATCCGCGGGTATGGGTATTTTTGATACCCGCATGTTAACGGAGCGGGTACGGGTATCATAGTATCCGTACCCGTGGATACCCGTACCCGCTAAACTTTACCTTATATATATATTAGTAAACAACATTATGAGTCTTCATCCAATAATGGTGGTCAGATTCTTACCCCACAAATGAGTAAATTACTTCCATATACTGTGGAGGTATTGATGTATCTCTAAGACTGGTTATGGACCAACATGGAAGGTAATGAAATTAACACTTTTACTTAGATATTTAATTAAGTGATTGTTAGAAATTTTTACTGAACTTCTTATGTTTTAAGGCTCTTCTAGATTAAAATTGGACAACATGAAACTTTATACAATGTTGCAAGAGGTGGACATTGATGAAGTTAGTAATTTCTTTAATATTTTATTCAAAAATAAACTACAATATAAATTGGTAGTGATTTTTTATTTGTTTGTTTTTCAAGAATCAATTGGAGAAAGGGTACTTGTTGATCTAAGCACTAACTATGGTTAAATATTTATTTTTTAAAATATTTTTGTAAATACCCGTGGATACCCGCGGATATGAAAAAAATAAACGGGTACCCGCATAACGAATACCCGACGGATATGGGTACGGGTACGGGGGAGCTACTACCCGTACCCTACCCGCCCCGTTGACATCCCTAAGTAGATGATAATTCAGATTGATTAATTAGGTTTATAATTACATGAGTATTTATAGAAGTAGAGTAAGTAAATGAGTTAGGCCTAATAAACCCTTCAAACTCTGCAAACTAAAATATGTCCCACTTGGAGGCTGATTACATCAACTGCACTCCAAAGTAAATCTTGTAAATATCATAATTGTTATACCTCTAAAATAATGTAAGGCCTTCTCAAGAATTAACCATGAAAGCCAATTGAAGCTATGCAAAGCTACAAAGCTTCAACTTCTCTATATAACCACCTTGGCTAACATATATGCAGGATTCTCTAACCCAAAGATCTTCTCCAAGAACAAAGTACCATCACTAATTAACCCTTTAATGAAGGGGTATCTCAATTGGATGTGCTTTGTCTTTGCATGGAACACTCAATTTTTTAGCAAGATGAATGACACTTGAATATCACAATAGAGAGCACTATCACACTTCTTTGTGCGCAACTCCTCAAGAAAATTCTTCAACCACATTATTTCCTTACATGCTTCCGAAATAGCCATGAACTTTGCTTTTGTGGTTGAAAGTGCAAAGCTTTTTTAAAGTCAAGACATCCAACTAATTATTGTGTTACCTTCTATGAAAACAAATAATGTAGTACTTTTCCTTGTGTCTAAAGAACCTCTCAAATCTATATTAGAATATCCTTCCAAACTAACATTGTTTTTACTAAAACATAATGTAGTTTTAGAAGTACCTTTCAAGTACAGTAGAAACCCCTTGACAACTTCTCAATGCTTCCTTCCTGGATTAGATATGAATTTGCTAACATCTCCCACTACATGAGAAAGGTCTGGTTTAGTGCATAAAATTGCATACTTTAAGCTACCAACTGCGGATGCATAAGGAATCTTAGCCATTTTTGCCTTTGTGTGTTTTAGGTGACTTCTCTATGGTGAGAATAAAGTGAACTCCCAAAGGTGTACTTATGATCTTAGCATCTTGCATGGGATGTCTCTAGGACTTTCTTAATATACTTCTTTTGAGATAATATTAGAGAACCATCAGATCTATTCCTACTGATGTTCATGCCTAAAATTTTCTATGCAACACCTAAATCGTTCATCTCAAATTCTTGAGACAATTGTGCCTTCAATTTATTAATTTCATCCATATTAGAGCCTACAACTGATATGTCATCATACAGTAATAATATAATATAGAATGAACATAAATCTTTGGTATAACAACACTGATCCATGACACACTTCTTGTACCCTTTTCGATTCATAAAATATTCAATCTTCAAGTACCACTTTCTTGGTGCTTGCTTCAATCCATACAAACTCTTGGTCAACTTGTAAACCAAGTTCTCTTTCCCTAGCACTCGAAAACCCTCTAGTTGTACCATGTAGATGTTTTCATCAAGGTCACCATGTAAGAACGTTGTCTTAACATCTAACTATTCTAGAGGAATTCATATTATTCGAAGATAAAATCACATGATATGAACATGATACAGGGGGAAAATGAGTTTTTAAACGATTTGTATCATGGAAGTCGAGAATTGTATTGTATTGTATAATTCGTATCGTGTATACATAGTGTTTGAGTATTATGACATGGTCTAAGAATAACACTTGGGTTATACAAATAAGAGACATATTTTTCTATTGTCGGAAGTCAATATGAATTTGATAAAGAGAATATATGTAACATCCCATTTAACAGTCTAAACCATTGAACAAAATATTTCATATTTTAATATTCATAGCAAAGAATTTGAGCATACCATATTATAGTCATCCACAAAATTAGATAAACTTGAATACAATTTTTTATACAAAAACTAACCAAGAGTTTCCAAAAGAAAACACAAAACTAAACATGATCTAGATACACAACTACTCAATGGCATCTCCTCTTCCTCTTGCACAAAACCATCTATAGAATTCTCAACTAGTCACACCAATTAGGTGATCATTGCAAAAGGAAAACAGACACCAAAGCACAACAAAGACAAAAGAAGGGTAAGCTAATGACTTTTAAAGAATTATCTCAATTCATATAATAATGAGATATATATATATATATATATATATGTATATATATATATATATATGTATATATATATATATATATATATATATATATATATATATATATATATATATATATATATATATATATATAAACTACGATTCAACTAATCTGGATACATGTATTGAGGTCAAATCTAGGAAGTTTTGCACTTGTAGTGCCATCTCATGCTCTACAGAGCGACCAATTAAGAGTGAAACTGTACCACATATAAGGTTAGTCCATTAACACCTTTAGTCAAGGAAAAACCCTTAGCTAGGACCTCCTACTCCTCTCACCACATACCTCATTCCTCTCTAATTGAGAATTTGAATGGTCATTAGAGCGTTAGGATAACTGCCAAGACAATCTTTATTGCAATGCATACACTACCACAATTTATAACTAATTCTCCTTGAATTAGTATTAACACATCTTAGTCTCATATTTAGATGCTAATCAATCAAACATAATTATAAAACTACCAAAATTAAAGTCAAATAATATCCAAACTGATGCTGATTTCAAATAAGCAAGAAGCACATTCTTGTTCAACGACAAATTGATCGCCCAATGACTGTCTCCTTGGAGCTCTAGAGGAAAACAAATCAATTAAATTGCCCAACGAGTAAAGACCTCTCGCTCAAGCGAGACATTCTCGCCTGGGCGAAAACTTGAACAAAAGATACTATGATAAATTTGTGAGTTCTTACTTAGGCTAGATTTTCTTGCTTAGGCGAGACTACTCTCACTCAAGCTACAATATCCTCGCCTGGGCGAGAACTCTAACAGATATCAAAGATGATTTTCTGTTATTTTCGCTTAGGGGAAAGCCTCTCGCTTAAGCGGAAACAACAGATTCTCACTTGCTCACAACATGCAAACCTGAAATTCAAAGCAACACTAACCAACATTCAATTCAAGCCAATACACTCATCAAACATCGAAATTACATGCAATCAAAACCAAAACAAGCAATACATTTGCAAATCTTAAAAAATAGTCTAGCTTCCCTTACCTATGAAATAGTGCAGAAGACCAAACTCGAATATCAACCCCCTTTTAAACTTAGCAGAGATCACAATTCAATCTAAAAACAACAATAACATGATTAGGGAACATGATCAGAATCACTGATTAATAAAGAATCATAAGAACAACTTAGATGACTCATGCAAGAGAAGAATTCTCACATGCACATGGATTCAATTAGACAAGAGTTAGGAGCAAAAAATCAACATAGCAGTCTCTTATTGTTAGATAGATCTCTTATTGTTAGATAGATGAATACATAAGTCATAATTTTAGAGAGAAGATAGAGAGAATGGAATAAACAACTTCTAGAGAGATAAAGTGTTTATACTAATAAAACTCGTTTTTAGATTTTCTATTTATATTTAATTATTTTAATGATAAAATAATCAAGTTCCATAATTTTAAACACTTAATCATTCTAAACTACTATTTTCTAGGTCCTCACAATATATTAACTTATTATAAAAAAGGAAAAAGAAAGATTAATTTGAGAATATTTCAAATAGTGTGATGAGATTGAAAACATCATCTATTAAGAGTGGGACAAAGAGTTATTAAATATAAAAAAATTATAATAACATTAATTAAGTAACTCGTCAATTATTCACTAATAAGATCTCCATTGGAAGGTCATACACTAGGCCATAAGAGTAAGACGAGTCTTACAAAACCTTCGATTGGAATATGCTGACATGCTTTAAGAAATAAAAACAGTCATAAAATATATATATATATATATCTTGAAAATATATATTTCTTCCAATGAACAAATAAAACATTAGATAATGTCATGATATGCCAACAAATTAAAAATCAACTAGAAATTAATAAACTATAGTCACAATAATAGTTACCATACCAAACTTAGCTTTAGCATTGTAAAGTGTATTCATGAAACCGACACATTTATTGGAAAAGTTCTAGTATCAGTGAGAGACTAGCAGTACCAACTGCTATTCTAGAATTTAGAAGCCCACCTCTAATTTGTATGAGAACTTATCTGTATAAGATACCTAAGCATATGTTGGGTATAGAGTCAAAAAGTTTCATATTGATAGAAAAGACAAAATTAAACACTAATAAAGATCCATAAAAACATTGTCTTAAGGTTTTGGAGTTAAAATGATGTCTAAGGTCTTATATGTGTAAGACTAATGTCCTATAACCATATGAAACCACAATCTCTCGATGACTATTACTGTAAACCATATATATGAAAAAATATATATATATAAACCCAACAGCGTATAAGTGCAATAATTACTAAAGATAAAATTGGATTTTTTGGTATTATGACTAACTCCTACCTTGCTTGTTCAATATTTCAAATCAAAGTTGGTGTATCAGGAATCAAACAGTGAAGGAGGCTTTCCGGACCAGCATGAACTTGAAGAAACAATAGTAAGAAAACCACTAAAAATGGCTCATACCACCACGTCCTGAACATTAAAAATAATGGTGCTTTCAAACTTTAGAGCTACTAACTCAATCATATTTTTTCAATTTGTGATACAAAGGAGATTGGGGACGTAAGAAATGAGAGCATAAAAGAGGGGTCTGCAACGGAGGGTGCTAAGACAAAATCTTTGTCATATGGTGTTGAAGACATTAGCATTGAAGGTGGTGTTGCAACTCATATTGAGTCTGGTGGCATGGACATACTTGCACAATATTCCAAGGTTGTTGAACAAGATGATAAGATGAATGAAGGAAATGCAGGAATAGTGAAAAGCCGAGAAATCCAAGTAGAAGAAGGGTTGATCCCGTTAGATAAACAAGAGGAAATAAATATTGTTTCTAACAACAACACTCACATTTCTCCAGGTTTTTTATTTCTTATTTTCTCGTTTCCGTCTTAGATTTGAATATCACTCTCTCAAACTTTTTACAGCTTCTGCAGATATCCGTGCAAGATTGGGAGCATATAAACATTTTGTTGATCTAGATGATGCACAAATTGCTCTTCTGGTGGAGGCGATAACAGCATATCCTCATCTTTGGAATGCTTGCGAGCAGTTTAGTGAGCGTTTTCAAGCTTGGAGGTTGCAAATTTTGGCTGATATGTTGGTGTTCCTTCAGAAGGAAAGTGTGGATAGTGTTATTCCACAAAGAGAAAAAGAGTTCCATAAACTATGCAAAGAAGCTGTTGAAATTGGATTTGAAAGTTCATGGGTAGAGGAAATACGTCAACACGTTGTGGCGAGGGATCCTAAGCTAGGAGAGGACATTGCACAGAGACAAATAGATGAGAATTCTAAGAGGTATGATTATTTAACTTCTTAACTGACATTGTTGATGCCCAGATAAAGTGTATCGGGATTTTGTGAATTGGAAGTTATATCTCTATGTTGTGGTAGTGTGCATTTTCTGTTTCTCTTTATGTATATACATAGTGGTGGTATATGCAATTCTTACAAGATTGATAGCAGCAGTTAGTGAGTTTTCTGTTCTTTGGGATGCATAAAGCGAAAAAATTTAAGTTTGTTACACAGGTCTGGGTGTAGGTCTAGTAGTGTGGACATGGTACTAGATTCCCAGCTTGAACAGCGTGATGGGCTTAAAGAAGGTGAAATAGGTGTTGCTTCTAATGACCGCGTTGTGGCTCCGAGAAATGAAGAACCAGAGGAGGAATTTGTTGCACAAGTTTCCACTTCAGAAATACCAAGAATAGTAACATCATTAACAAAATCAAAACAAGTTGAAAGGCCGGCTCCAAGTTATTTGAACATTTCTCTACGTGAAACACACTCAAATGTGAGTCTAATAAATATTTTTCGGAGTATTGGATGAAATAAAAAGTAAAGAGACTGCAGTGAATTTACACATTTTCATTACTTTGTTTAGGCATTGATGAACCAACAAAAGCCACTTGGACAAATTGTAAGTAGCTCTGGAATTCCTCAGGTAAATGGCAAACAAAATAAATTTGCACTGGAACCTCTTTAAAAGGCACTGTTGACACACATGTCATTTGCAAATTAAAATCGCACACACCAAAGCTACATATCTTTTGTTCTTATGCAGATTATTGAGCGAGTTGTTGCAGAGGATACCATAACAAAGAACACCAATATGGCAATTTCATCTATTCATTCCGAATCCACTAGCTCTCAGTTATACCAGACAGTTACTTTCCAAAGTAAATCAAATGCACATGTAAGTTTATTTTACACAATTCTCATTTTCCAACTTATTTTCTCAACATAAACATGATGTGACCATTCTGATTTATCATTTGTCGTAGGAGTGGAGTTAAAAAAATAGAGTACTGAAGTTCAAGTTGGAATTTAAATCTAATGAATTTGTTACCATGACACTCATAATATAACTTCTATATATTTCTTGGACTTGTATGATTTTATAAAAGAATGGTATTAAGAAACTCAATGCTTTGCAACTATTGCGGCTTGATGCTAACGGCTTTTCTGTTATATATTTTCTTCTTGTTCCTCCCAGAGTGAAATTAGGAGCAGCCAAACTGAGGCAGTGAATGCAAAAGAAAGTGAAGAGCATCCTGATAAAATTATTGAAGACATTGGGGCAAATGATATGATGAGTTTATTTGCACCAGTTGTGGTGGGGAAAGAGGGTGAAGATAACCTAGTTGCAAAGACACTTGCTGAGCTTGAAAAGTATCTAAAGATGCCTCTGAAGGACATAGTTAGCTCTGAGACTAACACCCTTAGCCTTTTGTCTGCTCTTAATTTCCTCTCCAACCTTCCTTTCAGAAATGTAACTGTATCAGATGGAATCAAACATATTATACACACTATGCACCGAGACTTCCCAACCATTCTATTCTCCTTTAAGCAAGGGTTTACCACCGCTGACAAGTTGCCAGAACTTAAAGCTCGTGCGAACGAGGTGACCATTAAAAGGAATTTGTATGAAGAAGCTCAACGGAAGGAAGTAGTTTTGAAGGAACAAATCATTAGGTTGAAGGAAGAAATAAGAGTTTGTGAGGTTGCCTTATCATCCCTGGAGGAGGAAAAAAATAAATGCATTGCAGAAACTGTATGATACAAAACAGAGCTTCAAAATGTGAGGAAATATGAATCTCAAATGTTGGAGGTGGCTTATAAATGGTCAGTTCTGTGTAGTCAATATCAGCTCAATCGCATGCCTGCTACAAATCCCTCCTGAGGGTTTTCGTTGTTCATTGTTATTAAGGTCAAAGTCTTGTGTTTGTTTTTTTCTAGTGTTTTATGCTTCAATAAAGTAGCTTGGTCCTAAATTAACTTAATGTACACCCAACCCATCAACCAGTACCACTTGTCATATAGTTTCAATTTACATTTTAAATTTCGATTGTTCTATTTTGTTGTATGTTTGCTATCGTATTTGTTGTATAAGAGATTGTTCTTGATAAACAAAACACGAGTTATGAAAAAACAAAAGGACTATTTGTTCTTTATCGTAACTTCGTCTCTTATTTTATATAATATTTAACTTTATCTTTTTTTATTTAACGTGAAATTTTAATTCATACTTAGATTATTCTTAACTCTTATATAATGAATCTTATTTTTTCTTCAAAATTAAAGAAATCATTTTTTTTCCTATTGCCTTCCTTCAATGAGTGTCTTGTATACTTCCAATTCTACCATTGTCATTTTGAAATACCTTTTTATTTTTATGTAAACTTTATTACATTTCTTTTGTTCCAATTTCACAATCAGTTTACTCCCTCTTTCTCACGATTCCAACAAGCAGTATAATATTCACTGCTATTAGTGTGTCGCACTGACTGGAAGGTGTGGATTATTGTGAAATAACGTTTCCCTTTCAAAGAAACTTCAAAAAATTATATTTTTACTCGGTGCACCAAAATTAGACTGTCTTAGGGACATGCAACCAAAATCAATTGATAAGAGTTATCTTAAGAAACTTATTATTATTTCAGATTAAAATTGAGATATTGTAAGTATTTTATAGGTGATATTATGTTACATTTTTTCTATATATAGGATATATAAATAAAATACAATAAGTTCCTTCATATAATATATCTCTCCTATATTTTATATATATCATATCTCTCATATTTCCAAAAGTCCTAAAAAATTTCAACGGAAGGAAATATCTCACAAGTTGTTATTCTAGTCTTTGATGGTGAAAGCTATGATCTATGGATCGTAAGAATGCACATTTATCTAGACGGGTTAGATATATGGGAACTCGTGGAGGAATATGATGTTCCTTTGCCTGAAAATCTCACCATGGCTCAAATCACAATGCATAAGGAAAAAAAGACGAGAAAGGCAAAATCAAAGTCATGCTTGTTTGTAGGTGTTTCACAAATGATCCTTAACAGGATCATGACCTTAAAGTCTGCCAAAGAAATTTTGCATTATATGAAAGGAGAATATGAAGGGAACGAGAAGATTCATGGCATGAAAGTTTTAAACTTGATAAGGATGAAAGAGTCTGAGACGATCAAGGAATACTCAAACAAATTGTTGGGTATTGCCAACAAGATAAAATTGTTGGGAAAGAAATTTTCAGATTCTAGACTTGTTGAGAAAATTCTAGTGATAATGTGCCGGAAAGATATGAAGCATATATTGCTTACTTAGAAAAACAGAAGATTTGTCTACAATTACTTTTATAGACGTGATACATGCCTTACAAGAACAAGAAAAGTGAAGATTAATGAGAGAAGATCATACGGATGAAGGTGTTTTACTTTCATAACAAAGAGAATGCTCTCATAGTTAAGAACAACAAAAGGAGCAAATACAATAACACACAAGGTTTTCCCTTTTGCCCTTATTGCAAGAAAAAAGGTCATCAACCCAAATGGTGTCAGTGGAGGTAAAATGTAAAATGTCACAAATGTGGTCAACTATAACATGTGAAAAGGGTATGCAAATCCCCAATCCTCAAGAAGATGTCAAGATTGTATAGGATAAATTAGAGGAGGATTTACTCTGCAACATCATTTGTTACAACCAACAAATCTACAAAAGATTGAATTAAGATAATGGTTGTACAAACCACATGACTTATTATAGAGAACTTTTTAAGGAGCTCAATAAATCAAATATTTTCAAAGTAATAATTGGGAATGGAGAAAACCTTGTTGTTAAAGGTACAAGAATAATTTCAATTAAAACTCATTCAAGTATCAAATTAATTTTTGATGTCTTATATGTTCTTGAGATTACAAACTCTTATTGCTCAAATGTTAGAGAAAAGTTATAAGGTCTCCTTTGAAAACAAACTTTATGTAATCAAAGATGGTAACTATAATATCTCGACCGGATAATACGAATTTAAATAATAAAGTAAAAAAATATTACATCAGCTTCATTTGTTAAAACATCAATTCCCAGAAACGCGACAAATTTAAAACTTTATAATAATAATGAATATTCTCAAAACTTCTAATATAAATCAATATAAAAATCCATAATAAAAAATCCAAGTCTAGTAATATAAATTATTACAACTGTTCCAAAACATCATAACAACTCTGAACAAAAATCTGAATCCCAGTCTAGCCCCGCTCCGACTCTAAGCCTCACCAGATCCACCTGCAACATCATTTGCTCACGTATACCGCGTATACGATCATCGCCACACACAAGCAGATAGGGTGAGCTAACAAAATAAACATATATACAATAAATTTATATATATAACACAATCACACCAAAGGAATTCCATCCTTTTATATCATCCCATGTGGTCACAACCATGTTAACCGTGATCTACGTCTTCTAGTGAGTACCTCAAGATGTCTTGCTGCCACACCTATCAACCACAACCAACAGAACACGTACAGAAAACCATGCTACGGATAACACATCGTAATGCCAGGTGGAGTTCCCAATACGAACATAGCTCATAACGTCCCAAGACTACCAAACTCGTCAACTAATTACTAAGGACGACAATCTATCTAGACCCATCCGTGCGGGCCACAACCAGCACACTCACCAGCAACACTCGCCAACCCCAGCCACAACTCAAGAGTTCCTCGTGTTCATCCGCCATCCTGAGCCACAACTCGAGGGATGTCATTCCGAGTCACAACTCAAGGAATGCCACGTGCTTGACCCCTATTCCGAGCCACAACTCAAGGGATACGTTCAGAGCCATAACTCAAGGAACACCAACAAGTTGACCTTTAAGATATCTTAGAAGCCTTGTAGACCATGAAAATCAAACGAGCAAAATATAATTCTGCTGTAGCAATATCGCATGGCGCTGCTTACAAGGCGCCAAGCACCTCCCACTCCAGACCACCTGAAGGATATGATGATTTCGAACCTTTGCTCTTATTAAGTGTTTAAATTTTGGGGATTTAATATTATTTTACGGTTAAGAATTGATTTTAGTTGTATAATATATTATTGGATATTCTTAAGTTTAATAATGCAACTGGAATTTAATTTATGTCCTTAAGAGTGTGAATTAGGAATATTCCAAGTCATAAAATAAGTCCCAAAATCAAAATTTTGGAGAGAATTAATTCAGGAGCTAAATGCACCCCCAGTTTTCATTTTTACACCCCCTTCTGCAATTGGTCGTCAAATTCTGAAAAGGAATATTTCTGGAGCTAAATGCACCTCCAATTTTTATTTTTACACCCTTATTCTGCAATTGGGTCATCAAATTCTGAAAAAGAATATTTCTGGAGCTAAATGCACCTCTAGTTTTTATTTTCCACACCCCTCATGATATTAGGTCTTCTAACTCTATTCTGCACCCCTTCCTTTTACTAATTTGCACCCCTAATATCACTTAAACTCCACTCAACCAGATTATGCCACGTGGCAATCCTCCACTTACTAAAATAACAAATTAAAGCTTCCCATGTCCTCAATTCTCCTTTCACTAAAATAACCACTCATGGAATGACACCTCATCACCCTCTCTCGTTCACATAACCAAAACCCTAACCCTAATTTTCTTTCTCTCCCACCACCACGTACCACCACCACTACAGCTCGCCGGAACCACATCCACCCCGTCGCCCACGCCGAAAAATGCAGCCACCACTGCTGCCCCCTCAGAGTTCACGAGCCTGCAACAGCCACCACGGAGCTCTGTTGCATCGTCTTCTCCATTTATCACACGACCATCACCATGACAGCACTGTGACTGCACTCGCCGGAGCAGCCCCTTTTTTCGTCTCGCCACCGTCATAGACATCTGCCACAGTCCAAAACGACCTCCCTACTTCTTCGTCGCGCCTCCTTTTTCCTCCGTCATCAAGCCGCCAGAACCTCCATTGATTCACACCTCACGTAACCTGCGGCAACCACGCAACACCGCTGCAAAGCACCTCTTCCCGTCGCGCCACCACCTCTACACTTGCACCACCTCTTCACGTCCCTTAGGTATAGCCTCACCGCTCGTGTCTCGAACGGGTTCGTATACGGCGCGTCGTTGCGCTCCTTCAATGCCGCTCACAGCCTCCCGATCAGCGCGTAGTGGCCACAATCGGAATCTGCGAAACGCACCTTGCGACAACCCTCACGGCAGCCAAACCCTAATTATGGAAAGAGAAATCTGATTTGAGAGAGACTACTCTAACACGTGGCAGCCTCTCATTGGATAGTCAAAGAGTAAACATTGGTCAACTAGTCAACTTTGGGCAAGGGCGGTCAACAATGGTCAAAATTCCTATTTTACGCTATATCTAGCAGGTGGTTCCTCTACAGGAACCCTAAATGGCCTAGAAAAGGAAGGAATCGTCTAGCGCAATTCATCGCTGGCCAGACAGTTTTTGGAAATTTTCAGAAACACTAACTTAATGGAATAAAATCTCAAGCATAATCATACCAAATTTAGCATGCCAATCATACTTAATCGTAAAATTAATTTGTAAAGTTACTCTATTTGGCATGCCAATCAGACATAAAATAAAATTAACGCATAAAGTTACTCTATTTAGCATGCCAATCAGACTTAAAATAAAATTAACGCGTAAAGTTACTCTATTTAGCATGCCAATCAGACTTAAAATAAAATTAACGCGTAAAGCTCCCCTAACCTGGATTCCTTTGCTAAAAATGGAGATTCTTGGGAGTTCCTCTTTGATCACTCTCCAATTTCGTATTCCTCTAACTATGACGCAATGACAAACATATAAACCCTTCTTCTCACCCAAAATTTGTCTTTTAATGATACCTTAATGGTAGATTAATGCACTAAAACAAAAAACAAAAATTACCATTAACTAGAATTTAATTACCATTCAAGGTCCATTTAGGCTGTTTACCCTTTCACCTTCATGCCAAAACTAATTTTAGCAAAAAGAAAGTAAATTTATATCTAACAAGGTTCGAACCATTACCCACACCAATATTAATTCCATGCACAACCATTCAACCAATTCATGTTTCGTGATATTTAATATAATTTTATAATTATATTATCACTCAACATGATCAAGCATATTATTAAAAAAAATAATAAATTAAATAACACACAATTGGCATACATAAGACTTAAACCCAAGTCCTCTTGGACAATCAAGTACTCTCAACCACTTGAGCTAGTACTTTTTCACGTCATATAAATCAATATTTAATTTGCTAAAGGCTCCCACTACCCGCATTTATTAATTAATTAATTATTTATTTAATTAATTTTCACGGGTCTTACACTAACAACCTAGAGGTTTTCAAAGTCCATATAAAAGAGAAAAGATTTGCTTTGGATTTGATGGAGGAGGAATTGGCTACAAATGAAAAGAGTATAAAAGAACGATCAAAACCAAAAGAATATGAGTATCTCTTGAAGAAGTTTGATGTCGAAGTGAAGAAAGTAGATGAAGGTCTTCAATCTAACATTCATCAAAGGTTCAGTGTTACTACATTGAAATCCACACTCGACAAAAAAAAATGATGCTGATAGAAGAAGAAATACAAAGAAGATTATCAAATTGAATGAAGATGTGATTCCATGGAAGAAAAAGAAAAGCAAAAATTACAAGTACAGAGAAAGAGGAGAAAATTAGCACCAAAAGAAGGAGAATCATATGTGAAGGTTTGAAATTTAAATAAACATATATTAAGCAAGGATCAACGTGGAGAACATTTACTTAATATATTTTTTATTTGAATTAGTTTTTTAAGAAATATTGTAAGTATTTTATAATTGATATCATGTTACATTTTACTCTATATATATGGTATATCAATAAAATACAATAACAAGTTCCTCCATACAATATATCTCTCATATAATTCATATATTTATATCTCTCTGATATATTTCATATATCTCATAACACATTTGGAGACGGTTTTGAAACTTTAGTTAAAAAACATCATTGAAGACTATTGTTGCAAACAGATTTAAATCAAGTATGGAGCTCCTAAATTTTTCGTTATCAAGTTTAAATTGAAAATTTCTACTCACTCATTTTACTTATAACAAATCTATTGTTCATTCGTAGTAAGGTTTTTTATTCTCAAATATCATTTACTTTTATTATGTACAAATCTATTGATCGGTCTATAATGTCACAAAAATAAGTAGATTAATTGGTAAAAGTAAGAAATTAAGTTGTTAAAAATGAGTTGGTATATAACAATATATATGTAACGTTTTTAAAACTTAATAACTCCTAAGCATGTACTAATATTATAAACTTTTTAACATAATTTAAACCTTTAAACTTTTATCACTACAAAAATAATTATTTTTAGTAAGGGTTATTTTTTACGTTTCTAGGTTTTAACCCCCACTAATGGCTTTACCCGGGGTTTCCTCTTCCCTTGGAAGAGCCAGCGTAGCTAAGAGATCACTGGGGATTTTTAACAACCCCTAGTATTAGCACAACTTATTGGAGGTTTACAAAACCCCTGGTAATTTTTTTGTATTTATAATTTTCCTATATCATTCATAAAAAGAAGAAAACAAAAAACAAAATCTACTATTTTAACCATTCTTAAATCCATAGCATAAAGTATACAACCCTTGTAGTTCATTACTTCTCTCTCACTGCAGTACTAACTCTCAAACAACATAAACTTAGAAAAGTAAATATGACTCCTAAAATACTATTACAAACTCTATATGATCCCCTTAACATATGTGTTGAATTTGGCGAAAGTTCTTTTGCACTGCCACGTTAGCAATGACTAATGCATCATCATCTTTCTTCTTCTCAACTCACTTTCCCCAGACACTGTGTTGAAGTGTGGTTGCTACAAATTTAAAATTTGATATTACTTGTTGGCTCAAGTTCATCAGTCATAGAAACAATTAGCTTGAGCAAATTATCTTTACATTGTTCATAGAACCCTATTGTTGAAGAGGAAATCTAAATAAAATATTAGCATAGTTTAATTTGATTATAGCATGTGCTTACCATAGGCTATTGTTGGAAAATTGTTGTTCAATCTTGTCCCAGTTTTTAACAATGACAACCATGTGGCTATGACCCTTTTGGAACTCATTCAAAATATCATACAATGGCATCGATTACGTAACCCTGTTAATCATGCAAATTTTAGATATGAACGCATTTGAACATAATGTAATGCCATTTGTAATATCCCGATCGGATATTACGAGTTTTTAATAAAATAAAATAAAGGTAATAAATAAATGTCATTTATTGAAATAACATTTCCCAAAACACACGAAAATTAAAAATTTATTTATTCCAATACCAATTATTCAAAATTCACCAAAATATAAAAGGTCGATTACAACTCAAATTATGACAACATCAGTTATTCAATTCCTTAAAATTTGTAAAAACAATAAAACTTTGTAGAAAATTCCCCTAGCTAGCCCATGCTCCGACTCTACGCCTCACCAAATCCACTTACAACATTATCTGCTCCCGTGTACCGTGTACACGATCATGGCCAAACACAAGCAGATAGGGTGAGCTAATAGTTAAAATAAACATATATATCATTACAAGCATACCAAAGGAATTCCATCCTTTGATTCCATAACACATTGTCACAACCATCTCATCCATGGTCTACGTCTTTAGACGAATATCTCAAGATGTCTTGCTGCCATACCTACAAGCCACAACTTGTAGAGCACGTGCGAGAAACTTGCTACAGACCATACTTCGTAACTCTAGTGGAGATCCCAATACGAATATAGTTTGTAACATCACAAGACTACCAAACTTGTCAGCTAATTACTAAGCAGGGCAATCTATCTAAACCCATTCGTACGAGCCACAACTCGCACACTCACACTGGTAACACTCATCAACCCAAGTCACAACTCAAGAGTTCCTCGTTTTCATCTGCCATCCCGAGCCACAACTCAAGAGATGTCATTCGAAGCCATAGATCAAGGAATGCCACGTGCTTAACCCCTATCCTGAGCCACAACTCAAGGGATACATTCTGAGCCACAACTCAAGGAACACAAGCAAGCTTACCTTCAAGATATTCCCAAAGCCTTATAGACCACACACATCCAAAGCAAGCAATCACTCTACATCTGCATTATTGTCTGGCACTGCTCTTGAGCCGCTAGGCAAAATACTCTTTCAAACTGCCTGACGGGGGACACGTACTGCGAGGCACCAAGCGCCTCTGATGCCTATTCTACTACAGGTATTGCCTGGTGGGACAACACTCACCGCCAGACACCTCGCGTAACAGTGGCCTTCATGAAAACGTAGCTATCACCTGGCGATCCAATCCTTGCCACCAGACTCTACACCAGTACCCGAGGTTACTGGTTTTGCACACTTCTGAATGTTGTTTAAGGCACTAACCTCTTCCAATTACTACCCAAGTTACAATCTGTATTACTAGGTGCTTTCAGCACCTTACCAACTCATCCTACTTAATTGTACATACCTCAATTCGCTAATATATAGATATAATCATGTGAACTCAAGCCAAATATTACTCAACAGCCCATTCACTTCTTTTACCCAACTATTCACTCTCCATGCATAATTCCCATCATGACACCCTTCTAGTACCAGCTTCTCATTTCATTGACTTTCCTCATAAACTATAGTACCCACTCATGGAACCCCAACCCTGCGAACCTCCTCCCATAGAAAACTTCACTGCGCTCCTTACTACAGTGTCGTCTGGCAGCAATCTAGGAGCCGCCAGGCGGTGCATTACTTTCTGGCACCCAGACTAAGTCACCCACCTCTAATTCCAAATCCATGTGTTTCTTATCAAAGTACTTCTTTTGGATTTGTTGAGCTCTCTTTTGGATTTTCTGAGCTCTCTGCAAATTTAACTTGAGCTTCTACAGTATGGCATCCCGTGAAATTAATTGCTCTTGTACTGAGAGGGGATCATTATCTTGTGGGACATATTTGAGTAATTTCAGTGGTTCTCTCCCATACACAACTTAAAACTGTGTCATTTTCGTGCTTGTGTGGTATGCTCTATTGTACCAATATTCTTCCCATGCTAGCATCTTAGACCATTCCCTTGGTGCATCGAAAGTGAAGCAGCGTAAATACAGTTCTAAGCCTTTATTAAGAATCTCATATTGGCCATCTGATTGTGGATGATAGGCTGATGACATCTTGATTGTGGTACCACTGAATTGCCAAAGAAACTTTCAAAATTGACTAGTGAAAACCTTGTCTCTATTTGATACTATGGATTTGGGTAATCTATGTAATTTTACTACGTTTTTGAAGAAGATTTCAGCCACTGATTTGCTTGTGAAGTCTTGTTTCAATGCCATAAAGTGAGCTGCCTTAGATAATATATCAATCACTACATATATCAATGTGAAACCATAGGATACTGGATGGCATGTTATGAAATCCATTGCCAACTCCCCATAGATCTGATATGGAATTGGCAAGGGTTGTAGCACGCTTGCTGGCAGTGTAATGGCCATCTTTGCTTGCTGACAAATTAAGCATTGTTGCACAAACACTTTAATGTCATGGTGCATCCCTTTCCAATAGAATTGTGCAACAATCCTAGCCAAAGTTTTGGAGAATCCTGCATGTCCCCCTATGACTAAACTATGAAATTAAGCCAATATCATATGTATTAACTCATGGCCTATTAGAACTACTATTCAGTATTTCCATAATAACAACCCTTGGTGCACCGAATAATGACTGTCATAGCTGGACTTGTTAACACTGACTTTCATCGGGTTCTGAATTTCGCTATCAGTATTTTGGGCTTGCTTTAATAAGGTCACTAATGTAGGCATTGCTTGAGACCAAGCTACATAAAAGGACCTGGAAAGTGCATCTACGAGTATATTGTCCTTCCTTGGCTTGTATTCTATCGTAAACTCATAGCCAAGCAACTTATGAAGCCAATTTTGCTACTCTGGATTTTATAGACTGTGTTCCATTAAAGTTTTCAAGTTTTTCTGGTCTGTTTTAACCACAAATTTGTGACCAAGAAGATAATCTGAATTTTGCCACTGCTTCCGTTAGAGCATATAATTCCCGCACATAACCTGATTATTTCTGCATTGATGATGACATGGTTTTTGGAAAAATATGCCACTGGATGCTTGTTTTGAGTCAAGACAACCCCAATACCCATTCCAGAAGCATCAGTTTCTAATTGGAAGAGTAGTGAAAAATCTGGTAAAGCCAAAACAGGACCTTGTGTTAAGGCTGTCTTCAAAGCAGTAAAAGCTTTCTCCGCTACTTCTGACCATTGGAAGTTGTCCTTTTTCAGTAGTTTTATGAGTGGGCTAACGAAGGTTACATAATTCTTGATAAATCGTCTATAATAGCCTGTTAATCCTAGAAAGCCTCTTAGTTATTTTAGACTTTTAGGTAAGGGCCAAGACCAGACAACTTGAATCTTGCCTTCTTCCATAGCAATTCCTGCTGCCGAAACTGTGTGGCCTAAATATTTCACCTGTTGTTTACCAAATATACATTTAGAGAGTTTGGAAAATAGCTTGCATTTCTACAACAGCCGTAGTACGTGTTCCAAATGTCTTAAATGTGTGCACCATGTGGGACTACAAACCAATATATCATAAAAAAAAAACCAAAACATACTTTCGCAACAAGTTCTGAAAGATGTTATTCACGAGAGATTGAAATGTTGTTGATGCGTTTGTTAGCCTAAATGGAATCACTCCCCATTCATATAAGCCTTGATGTGTTCTAAAGGTCGTCTTATACCTATCCTCCTTTTGCACAAGAATTTGATTATAGTCAGCTCTTAAATCCAGTTTAGAAAAGAATTGCGCCCCATGTAGTTCATCAATCAACTCATCCACAGTCGAGATTGGAAAATTTTCTTTAACCATAATCGCATTCAAAGCCCTGTAATTGGTACAAAATCTCCATGTACCATCTTTCTTTTTCACTAATATAATTGGGGACAAAAATAGATTATTGCCTGGCACAATGATTCCTTTTTGCAACATCCCATGTACCATAGTCTCAATTTGCTATTTTGGCTAAATGAGTAGCAATATGGCCTGACCTTAATAGGATTCGACTCCTATAACAGAGGAATGGCATGCATATGAGATCGTGGTTGAGGAAGACCTTTGGGCTCGTCAAAGATCTCTCTATAGGTATATATCAATAGAGCTATCTTTGGTTCTGTATAGACTGGAAGGTCTAGAAACTTATCTTCTTTAGTGCTTGGTGTTTGAAGCTCGAGACAATACATTTCCGCAATGGCCTTCATATGAAACATTCTCCTGAAGTGGTTAAACTGAGCTTGAGCTGGTAGCTTTGTTTGTTCTCCCCTCAATGTTACAAATTTATTATTTAGCATGAATTTCAATGATAAATTACTATAGTCCGAAATGTGAACGCCTAGTGTGGCTAACCATGAAGCTCCCAAAACCAAATCCGCACCTGATATGGGGAGTAAATATGCTGGCAGCTGAATTATGTGATTTTGAATGTCATCATCCAATCGTTTGATGAGTCCCTCTACCATCAAGGCACTTCCATTACCAACCATAACATTAAAGTTGTCAATTGGTTCAACTGGTAGCTTGAGACAGACAACAATTCTTAGCTGTAAAAAGTTATCTGAACTTCAACTATCCAACAAAATCTGAACTGGTAATCCATTAATAAGACCCTTAAATCTCATAGTCACAACTCTATCAAAGCCCTTAAGGGTATTAAAAGACAAATGTGGTTCAGAGTGAGGTAGAGGTTCCAGATTGTCCTCCCTAGCAGTGTTATCATTAGGTAGATCAATTGATGCAACTTCCTCTTCGACATGCAACCAGAGATATTGCTTGTTTGGGTAACGATGAGATGGTGAATATTTTTCATCGCACGTAAAACATAGTCCCTTTTCTCTTCTTAATTGAACCTCTTTTGGAGATAATCTTTTGACCATAGCCTTGGGTTTGTTTAACAAGGGTGGTAATGATGTAGTCTTAAGTGATTGGATAGGTTAGTTGTTGACTGATTTTGCATATAACCCTTAGACCCATGAAATTTATGTCTGGCAGCATACTTTTCTTCAAATAATTTGGCCAATGACAAGCATCGCATCAATGTTTTGGGATCTTGGACCAATACATCTCTGTGGATGTCCTGACGTAACCCTCCCAAAAAACAGTCCAATAGTGCCTCTGTTGTTACCCGTTGAACGCGATTGGCTAGGGCCGTGAACTTAACATAATATTCATGCACTGATCCTACCTGTGTAAGTTTGAATAAATTTGCACGAGGACATTGTAACATCCCTAAGGATTATTACTTAATTAAATAAATAAATATAGAAAATGAAGTTGAAACGTCGCAATATTATTACTCCCAAACGCAGGAATTTACAATGTTTAAACATCGCGCCAAAAATCTATAAACCAGTAGTAGGAAAATCATTACAATTACCAGAATCCAAAACCATAAATACAAGCATAACAAAAATCCTTAGCTCTAATCCCAACTAGCCCTCACTCCGCTGCCTGAGCATCCTCAACATCACCTGTATCATCATCTGCTCCCGTGTAACGAATCACACAATCATCGCCAATCATAAACAGAAAGGGTGAGCTGATAATATTAGAAATAACATATACAATAACAAAAAGATAAGTAATACACCAATCCTATTCTTCCTAATTAGTCCTTGGCCAAGACCTTAATCCCCAAAGCTTTTTAGCCTTCATAACACACAAGTAGTTAGCCTTGGACTTAGGATTTATGATGCTCACATGAACCTGCCTGCTCGTGGTCCTGCCTCTACGAACCTCCCCGCTCGAAGTCCTGCTCTACGAACCTCCCCGTTCGTAGTCCTGCTCTACGAACCTCTCCATTTGTAGTCTTGCTCTACGGACTTGCCCACCCGTAGTCCAACACATGTGATCCACCAGTTACGTACCTCTCCACACGCAACATCTCTCAAGTGTGAGAACGGAACATACGAACCTACCTCGCTCGTATCCCCACACGAGAGTAATTGAATATGAACCTCCCCGCTCATATCATCACATGCTCACCACCATCCATGAATTTACCCGCTCATGGCACAACATCCCCTGATGCAAGTATATCATCATTGCTTAAACGTACACACACTAGCCACAATCTGCAGCGTCATTGCCTAGCATAGTTATGACATGCATTCCATAGTTATGACATTCTATGACTTCATTGGCCTATTCATCATATGGGGGATTTCAAGTTAGGGGGAGCAAAGGTAGCCCATGGTTTTGAATGCTTATAGCTATATACTTCATTGAGATTGGCTATTTTATGCATTGTTTTCTTCTTTTCTATCCCTGTTTTTTATCATGTCCAAAGGGGGAGAAAAGTTTGTTGTTCTATGCAATTTTGTCCATCATAAAAAAAGGGGGAGATTGTTGTTGATTAGGTGTATCTGTAATGTTTTTTATTATGTCCATAATAGCATGACAATGATTGGAATCAGAACAAGACATAAATATATGTACGTGATAATCTGAAAATGTTAATTTGTTGTCTTGATATTCGACTAGGGTACTTATCTAGTTAACTAGGTTAGTTCTGGAACTTAGATTTGTGCACTGTCATAATGTAGTCAACTAGCAAACTAATCTAGTCGACTAGACTCGTCCTGACAACAACTGTTAGATAGAAACAGATCTCTGCACCTTCTGAAAGCAACGCTTTCAACCAAAAAGAAAGAGAAAAGAGTGTTGAAAATCTTCTTGGAGCAAATTCTGTAGCAAGGGCTTAAGTGTTCATCAAGAATGATCATCAAGATCAAATGAAGAGGGTGTAATATTGACACCAAAGTTGTGTACCAAATCAGGTGTTATTGTTCCATTACTGTCATTGTTTTTGTATTAGTTTCTTGAATTTCAAATTCTGTGTGTTATCACTGTGATTGTGGTAATTGTGTGTAATTGCTTGTAGCATTACAGTTTGCACATTTCTTGAACAGGTGTTTTCAAGAAAGTGTGGTTTTAAAGTTTAGGAATTGAACATAAGATTTGAACATAAGCGATTCAGATTAAGAAAACTTGGCCAGGGGGCATGTTGACTTGTTGGGTTCATAAGTATAGGATACAACATAATTTTTGTAGTATTTGAACTACCATTAACTTTATTGTTATTATATTTGAATTAAAATGACCCAAAAACTTTACTTATCTACTGTCAACACTACTTATTAACTGTCGACAACCAAGTTCATCCGGGTGACTTAATATAATATAAAATAAAATGATTTTTTAATAATAATAATAATCTTATTTTTCTTATTTCTTAGAAAACTAATTTAAATATATAATAAACTAACTAAAATTTTTTAAAATAGAAAAATAAACACAATAGAAAAAAATAAGAAAAATAACTTTTACAATGAAAATAAGTTTTTAAAAGATAAACACAAAAAAAAACATAAAAATAATGATTAAGAATAAGAATTAAAAAAAGAGTTTTATAATAAAAAAATAATAATAAATTGAAAATAGAAAAAATAGTTTTAAGTAATCAAAATAGTTTTATAAAATATATTTGAATTTGTTAAAAAAAATGCAAAAAGATAACGGTACACACAACTGTAACAATTATTTAAAAAAAAATATCTATTAGGCTAATAAGTATATAAAACAAACTAATATATATATATATATATATATATATATATATATATATATATATATATATATTTTTTTAAAAAAAAAAAAATAATATTAAAATTACAAAAAGTAAGGAAATTTTTTTTCAAAACAAATTGTTATATGTTACCGTTACTCAACTACATCCTACAGATATTTCCATAATCTAGATTTTCTCCACATTTCTCTCCACCTCCTACATCCACTTAATCTTTATGTTTCCTATCTTTATGAATTATCATGTCGAGGACTTGTTTGATAATCATTATTTCTATCTTTTTTCATACCTTTAATTATTATGTTGAGTCCCAAACTCGCTTGATAATCATTATTTTTTATAACTTTAATTATCATGTCGAGTCCTAGACTCTTTGATAATCATTATTTTTTCATAACATTATTTATCATGTCGAATCTCATACTCAATTTATAATCATTATTTATCATAACATTAATTATCATGTCGAGTCTCAGACTCGCTTGATAGTCATTATTTTCACAAATTTAATTATCATGTTGAGTCCCGGACTCACTTGATAATCATTATTTTTCATAACTTTAACTCTCATATTGAGTCTCGGACTCGCTTGATAATCATTATTTTCATAACTTTAATTATCACGTCGAGTCTCAAACTCGCTTGATAATCATTGATTTTTATACTTTTTTTAATTATCCTTTTGGGTCTCAAACTTGCTTGATAATTACTTTTTACAAAATACAAAACTTCTCTTAAACAATTTGAGTTACGAACCCTTCTATCTTTTCTAAAATGTTTTTCATTTAGAACTACATGATCTCTGATTCTCCATTATGATTAAAGATACATAGGAGCAAGCCTAATTTTTGTTGGGTTCACCTTCCAAAAATCACATCTTTCTAAAGTATTTTTTCTTTCATTTTGAACTACGTAATCCTTGATTTTCCATTCTGAATGGAAATATGTAGGAGCGAGGCCAAGTCCTTGTCGGGTTCACCTCCCAAAAATGTAAAATGTTTTCAAAGATCATTTTAAAAATAGTTGTTTAAGAACGACGTAACCCTGATTCTCCATTGCGAATGGTGATACGTAGGAGTAAGGTCAATCCTTATCGAGCCCAACTTAAATTTTCAACAATATTTTCTTTACCATTTTGAATTTGTTTGTCTATTTGATTTTTTGGGGGAAAGCCAATATTTTAAAAATTACATTAATTTTGCACACTTAATGTCTTTGGACGAATGTTGTGGGGTGCTAATACCTTCTCCACACGTAATTGACTTTCGAACCCAAATTTGTTTTCAAAGAGTATTCTTTTTAAGGTTTTTCTATAGTTTTCTTTAATAAATGATGGTCGTGACTCCTTTGTATTTTAAAATAATTTTTCGTCGTCCCGTTGTGACCTCAGTTGTGACACTAACTTTATTGCATATAAGTGCTAACTCATTTTATGCATCTTGCACATTCATAATACCAAATACCATATTTAAAATATTTGCAAAAGCTTTAGAAAGGGTTTGCAATTAATACATAGTGAGTTTGCATTTCTCTGTTTATCTACATTTTCATAGTTGTACCATAATTTTCTGAAATGGAAATAGTTTAGGGAAAATATTATACAGACACCTCAATAATTCTAAAACATAATATGTTACTTGCTTAACAATGTCCACACAATGAAGTTTTGGCCATGCATATAAAATATAAAATTGTTAATACAAATTTCAATAGTGTTTGACCACTAATGTGAGCTTCATCAACACCATTCTGCTTCGAATGAGAGGGTTGTGGTTTAGTAGTGCTGTGAAATTCAATTTTCATTTTCTCCATTTCTTCTTTCATCTCTCGTATCAGCCTTTCATTAAGTTGTAGTTTGTCCATTAATTCATTTTTCTTTTCATTTTGAATTGTAGGGGGCTCGTCACCATTTTTTCCCCTGGTGTCTTTATTAAGAATTAGGTTGTTTATTTCGTCGGTCGTTAGACCCCAATAAAAAACAACCTACAAATAACAACAAAAATGTTAAAGCAAATATTTTTGTATTAGTTGTTATCATTGCGAAATACATATAACATGGGTTGACAATTATTAAGTCATCAGTAAACACATAACAAGGTTTGCAGTTTACGACATAAGCCAACAATTGAAAATAATCCATGCTCAACCATAATTAATATGAATATCTGATGTGCAAATCATAGACCATGGGTTCATAATTATTAAGTAACCAGTAAGCATTATTTGGGTTTACACTTAGTAAATAAGCCAACCACTGCAAATCATCCTTACTCAACTATAATTGACATGGATATATAATGTACAAATCATAAACTATGGGTTAATTATTATTAACTGATTAGTAAACACATAATTGGGTTTGTAGTTTACTGCATAAGCCAACAACTGAAAGTCATCTCTATTTGACTATAATTAACATGGATATGTAATGTGCAAATCATAGACCATGGGTTAGCAATTATTATATCATAAGTAAGCACATTTATGGTTTACACTTTACTCAATAAGCCAACCACTAAAAATCATCCCTGCTCAACTACAAGTAATATGGATATGTAATGTGCAAATCATAGATCATTGGTTCGCAGTTATTAACTTTTGAGTAAGCACATAATACTAACAAGAATTAAATAAAGGAATATAAAAGCTAACATTACAAACCTTTCACTGACTGGCTTTTCCAACTTTTGCACTGATGAATTGTGCTTTTGTTTACCAACCATTTGAAGGAAAAGTAATGAAGTCAAGTATGCACACTTCATGCAAACACCAAAAATACAATGCATCCAGAAAACTTGTTCTCTACACTCAATGTCGTAATGCAATAAAAAGAATCCAGAAAAGGGCCAAAAGCGAACAAAATAAGATGACAGAAACAAAATCCTAACAAAAATAAGAAGACAGAAACCTAACCCTAACCCCAATTTTAAACAAAATCACATCTTCGTCTTTTCCTTTTATAGAAAATAAAATCACAATCAATACACAAAAAAAATTATAACTTGCAATCACACACCTTTCCAACAAGCGACTCTTATTAGATTCCACCACACAGACAACAACCACCAACTCATGGCACTACAAAGACCACACTACTACAAACACCACAAAAATCTCTCATTTCCGCACCAATGGATACAAAAGTAGTCCCGTAGGAGCTTTCATTTGATGGGATAACCCACACACTTACGACGACGAACTGGTTTGAAGAAGAACAACGATGTGAAGAAGAAGACGAATTTTTAGAACAACGCAAGGTTGAAGACGATGAAGAAGGTGATATGTTCAACAAGATGCTCTCTTGCACTTTGCTTTTCTGCCTCTTGTAAGACCCGTGAAATTAATTAATTTAATAATTAATTAATTAATTAATGCGGGTAGGAGGAGCCTTTATGACATTAAATATTGTTTGTTGTGATGTGGAAAAGTACTAGCTGATGTGGTTGAGAGTACTTTGATTATGTGAGAGGACTTAGGTTCGAGTCCTATGTATGCCATTTGTGTGTTGTTTGAATTATTCTTGTTTTGTTTTGGTTATTATAATTGTGACTAGTGAGTGATATTATGGTCATAAAATTATAATAGTTATCTCTAAATGTGAATTGGCATACTGGTTATGCTTGGACCTTATGAGTGGAAGGTCATGGGTTCAAACCTTGTTAGAGGTAAAATAGACTTTATTTTTGGCTAAATGAATGTGGAAGGGCAAAGGAAAACTCAATTAAAAGAGGCAACCAAGAGAGACTGAAAAACCCCTATGTAATTAACATTGAATAGGAATTAAAACCATAATTAAGCCCAATGTGTTGTGAACTGGTTAGGGGAGCTGTCCTTGTGCGTTTAAATTAACTGATATGTGTTCTATTTTTGGGCCATTGTTGTTCCAATTGGTTTTTTTTTGTGGTCATGAAATTCGTGTCATATGTGTTGTAATTAGGAGGGCTAGTTGAGGTTTGTTTACACATCCATGACTAGTATTATACGATTGGGAGGGGAATTTCGTATGGAATGTGTCACTGTTGAATTTGGATGCGAAGTTGGTAGTTCATTCGAAGGGTTGTTTGTCATGTTAATTGTGTGGGCAATGATTGAATGCTATTGTGGTATGATTTTGGTTTGGTTTGGCATTATTTTGGGTGAATTGTGTGCGTGACAGAGAGGGAACTCTGCAAGTCTCGCCCAAGCGAGTCTATCTCGTCTAAGCGAGAGTTGCAGAACCTCGTTTCTAGTTTTGGTTCGCGTTGCTTGCTTAGGCGACCTGGTTCAGTGTTGAGCGACACCAGCGAGGTCACAAGGAAACCTGGACGTTTTGAGCGCGAGATGTGTAGGCGAGATGTTTTGGAGTGTTGAGCGACAGGTACACTCGCTTAGGCGAGAATGGCTCACCTAAGCGAGGTAGCGATAAGACTTGGTGTGTTTGTGTGGAATCTTCGTCCAGGCGAGGAGCTTTGTGTGTTGAGCGACCTAAGGTCTCACTCAGGCGAGAAGAGCTCACCTCAACGAGATGAATTGGTACATCCACTGTTGCATGCTCGCTTAGGCGAAATAATGTAGCCTAAGCGAGACTGACGTACTAGCTTTGGGCGAACAGGCATAGCTTAAGCGAGAATGGTGAGGAATCATGTTTATATGTATTGTTTGTACTGTTTGCTTGTCATTTCCTAAAGTATAGGAATTATTTGCATGTGTTTGTGGAGTTGGCTTGAAGGACTAAGTCCAATAGGGGTCTGAGATGCGCTTGATAGTGGGACGCATGATGGGCATGGAACTGTGTAGTTCACGTCGGCTGCTAAGTGGCAAGGAGTCCTTAGTATGGTGATTACATGCATCGGACGCACGATGGGCAAGGAACTGTTATGTTCCCGTCGGCTACTATTGGGCAAGGAGTCCATAGTATGGTGATTGCGTGCGTGCCATGGTCCGAGCGAGGGAGGCTTGGATGTTTTACTACAGACGACGAGTCTGTAGGGCAGGACTATGAACAGGATAGGCTCATGGGGTTGGACCACGAATGGGTTAGTTTCGTGGTTGCACGGTGAAGTCCCAAGACCTAGTTCATGCATATGACTCATGAAGGACTATGAGATCAGGGATGGGTAATTTGAGAATAATGAAATGTTTTAGTGGTATTATTTTCATTGGAATGGATGACATAATTACTTTATGGATACTTGAATATTTGTGCATAGCTCACCCTATCTCTGTGTGTGGCGATGATCGGGTAATTTATTATTCGGTAGCAGATGATATTTCAGGTGAGCCAGGAGCTGCCTAGGAGCGGAGTGTGGGAACAGAGAACTTGTGATTGTTTATAAAACATTTTTACATAATTTTTTGTAATTTCATTATGCTTTTGGACTTTAAATTTGTAATAGGAGGATTTGAGTATTTTATTAATACTTTATTTATTTATGTTGAGAATTAAATTTAAAGGTTTTGAATTTTCCCGCATTTTTGGGAAATGCTTATCTAATGAATGATGTATTTATTTCTGCCTGTTTATTTTACTTTATTTTATTTTATTTTATTTTAAGTAATATCCTACCGGGATGTTATACCTCTCACTTTCTTTCAAAAAATCATTTCTTTCAAACCCTTATGCCTTCTTTGCCAACGAGAAAATTAAAAAACAATTGGAAATAAAATACAATGTCAAGATCCATGGAAGGTTCTGAATGAAGTTGTCAAAAAGTGGATGTCAATATATCATTATCCAAAATTTAATTCTAACAAGAGATGGTGTCCAAAAATTGTTACACATGCCAAGAAACAAACCATAAAAACTAGTGAAGTTGTTAACAAGTGGCTGCAAGATGCAAGATGCTATCAGTGTTTGGCTTTGGCTTCTCCACTATGTTCTCTCACGGTTTTTTCTCCCAAAAATTAACATTACCCCAAAACCACACATCAACGATTCCTATCAATCAAGATAATATATATATCATCCAATTGAAACTCTAGTTTTTTTTTTTTTCTTCTCAACCAATTGAAACTCTAGTTTTTTTTTCTTCTGAACCAATAATTCTTTAACATGCACCATTTCTAAATTTTAACCGAAACTTATTTATCTCAACTAAAATTTATAAATTATATAACTCGGATTTTCTTATGACTTGCAAACTCCATTGCTTATGCATCACGACAAAGTAACCCAAGATAATATATATCACCAAATTAAAATTTCTACATTGTAAAACAGAATAGTTATATCATTCTGCAGTTACCTCTGTTGTAAACCAGATAGGTGCATTGTAAAACCCATAAGAAGCAATTTCCTTCGCAGTAAGTTCTTTCTCCACCTTTAGAACATTAGTATTATCATTATATTTAACTACTAATGGCTTTACTTCTGAAAGTGCCGCAAGGTCTAAATCACTATCTTTCCAATTCACACTCCCCAGTTCTAGTTCAAAGTTTTTCTGCACTCCATTGCTTTTGAGAGGAGAGCTAATCCTGACAGAAAACTCATCCATACCCTCTGCATTTTTACCAGTCCTTAATGAATGCTATTGGGAGGTAAACTATCGTAAGAGAAGCTCCAAGATATGTCACTACATAAAAATATCCTGTAGAGAAAGATTTTGCAGAAAATTATTCACAGGTATAAACTAGGAGGCTGAAATTTTTGCATGACAATGTAACATTAAATAGATACTAAGATACCACTTAAGCAGGATTTAAAACTACAAGGATAGTACGAAAAAATACAATCACTCTTAAGTAGTTAATGAATCATAAGTTTTGTTGCAAGAGTATTAATAGTATACAACTAAATAAGAAATTAATAGTGTCACCTATAGGCACATTTAACATACAACAACATTAGATATAACTAGAAATGCATATTGAACCCTCCTCCAAATAACCAAGGACAAATTGTATGATACGTGCTTGTATGATACGTGGCTTTTCAACTCTGACTCAACTTCACAATTCTCAAATACCAGTTTGCCCCTACGTTTTAAATTTGGGATGGGTAAGACCATTCAACTCAAGCTCTCCAGTAAGAATCAAAGGATAAAGTATCTTTAGCTCTTGGCCAAGCACAAGCTTCAATTCAGAAAGGCATGTTCTTATATCACTAACCTTAAGAACCGCAATTGGAGTTGGAATTATTCCAAACACGAACTGAATTATCACTAAGCTATAGCAATAAAAATAATCCTCCACATTAACCAGGTAAGTATTCGGCCAAATTCAGTCGAGTCGGCCTAGTCAAAATTTGGCTCGGTTGGTCCTTCACAAAATTTAGTCGTATTTAGCGGAGTTCACCCCGACCCAAATTTGACCGCATTGGCTCAGTCAATCCCGGATGAAATTTGGCTATATTTGGCCGAGTCGGTTACAACCACAATTTGGTCGTATTAAGCCTAGTCGACTTCAGCCAAATTCAGTCTAGTCAGCCCGACGAAAATTTGGCCGAATATGCCACTGCTCAAATTTGGCAGTATTCGGCCTAGTCGGTGTAACACCCCAACTAATACTTGGTGCTACTAAATGTTGTTTACTTGTCTAATGTATCATTTACTTATGTAAGGGAAATTAATTTGTATTTTTTTCACAAATACCAGACTAAAAAAAATGTACATCACTTGATGCATCATTTGTTAAACATACATGATATTTATGGGAATAAAATGTTAACATACATATAGGTGTATGTAATAGAAGTTTGCTTATACTTTTGCAACCAACTAAAGATACTTCTTAGGTTTGAAATACATTACAAACAAGTTAAACTATATCAGTTGTAGCTTAAAATTAGTCAAGTAACATGAAAAGTTAAGCTAGACAATCTCATTGTTACATTCTAAGTCTCCATTTTCTTCCTTTGAAAAATAAAGAAAGTAAGGGTGAGTCTTTCCCTTAACTCTAAAACTTCATTATAACATTTCAAAACATGGTTATTTGAATAAACATTCAATTGAATGAAAAAAGTTCACAAAAAGTTTAAATCATCATAATATCATACCCAACCATGCCAAAAATATCAAAATCAAGTTAATCAATAAAATAATCATTTTCATATGTTTTGAATCTAGGATTTCAAAACCCTCATTATCAGTCTTTTAATAATCATATTTGTATAATTCTGAGTTTCAACTCATCAATATATTCATCTCATATTCTTTCTTTATATACATTGGGTCCCAAACACTACCATTAGATTTTTCTGAATCATAATGGTCTTATGCCAATATGGATAGTGCCAGTAGGCTAAACGTTCTCAGGGATACATGTACGTTATTCCACCTTCCTGGTCTTACAGTATAGTCAAGAGAAGTTTATTTTGACCATATAGAGAAGCTTGGTCGAAATTCCCATTGAAGGTAATTTCATGGTAGTTGCAAGGAGACTTGTTGACTTTCTAGAAGACTTGTTTTTACTCCAAAGTTTAAAATTCATATCTCTTACCACACTCATCCATTTGTAAATCCAAACAGTTAAACTAAATCCTTTTGTCTCTATAACATCTTGAACACATTTGAGCTCAATCGAACAGTTAATAAAACTGGAATCAAAATTTTACTATAATACCTCAAAACATGACGTTAGTGAAGCCAGTTCATCTTGTGAAAAATATTTCTCTAGCCACGGACCTCTAAATCTAAATCCAAACGGTCAAAGTTAAGAAATATGTCTTGAGAACTTTGTATAAAACTTTTATACCGATCCAACGGTTAACGTAACGGGAATAAAATATTTACCAAGGTAACTCAGAACGGGACAACATGTAGAGACCTAACTTTTACACTAAAGTGTCAGAGTTACTGTTCCTTGTATACACCTACAATTCAAAATCCCACAAGTCATATTGAAGAACTGTGTCTTAAGAATACTTTGTAAAATTTTCAGCCTAATCCAACGATTAATGAAGCCTTAATGAAAATTTTACTTAGGCAAGTCGAAAATAGGAAGTAGTTGCCACTAAAAGAAATTATCATTTACATTGTACAAAGGCCTTTGTCAATTTACTTATGAAATCATAAAATTACTTTACATTATATATTTAAATAAAAAATTTAAATATAATTAATATGAAATATAGGGTGTTACAATCGACCCTAGACAAAATTTGGTTGTTTCGGCAAAGCTAATCGTGGCCGAAATTTTGTAGTATTCAGCAAAGTTGGTCTTGGCCGAAATTCAGCCGAATCGCCCCCATACGAAATTTGGCCGTATTCATCTGCGACCAAAATTTTGTCGTATTCATCCGCGACTGAAATTAGGTTGTATTTAGCCAAGCCGACCCCAACAAAAAATCAGTCAAAGTTAATTGAGTCAGTCCCGACCAAAATTTGGCCAACTTGGCCTTGACCTAAATTTGGCCATATTCTGTTGAGCCCAAATTTGGCCGAATTTGGCTGAGTCGACCTAAACAAAAATTCGGTCGAATACGACCAAGTTGACCTCAACCAAATTTTGGCAAGCCCGGACCAAAATTTTGCCGAGTTGGCCACAACCGAACATCAGTCGAGTCCGTCTCATGTTGAAATTCAGTCGAGTTGGCCCCGACCAAAATTTTGCCAAATTCTATAGTGTCGACCCTAAGGATACAAGTTTTAAAAAATTCAATTTGAATTTCTTTTATAAAAATGGTTTTTGGATTTTGAACTTGATCCAAATATTTCGATTGGATTTAAATCTTGATCCAAATATTTGGATCTAGATTTTAAGAAACTCCAAACTATTTTCGTTGAGAAAATGAATTTTGATCGAAAATCTAATCCAATTATATGGATATAAAATGTATGTGGATTGGATCATTAAAAATCCAATTCATGACCACCCCTAACTCTAACCATATGAGCTATGGCATCAATTCATAAAAGCATCTTAATATACATATATATATATATATATATATATATATATATATATATATATATATATATATATATATATATATATATATATATATATATTTCACATGGTAACTCTAAGTCTATAATTTTTAAAAGTGTAACAGTTGAAAGTAAAACTTATAACCTTTTCTATAAACAAACAGTACTCAATTAAAATCGAAAATAATTTAAATATATAACTTTATCCCATTAATTTATTTTATCAAATAAAACAAATTTTCTGGATCTTACATCTCCCTACTAGCATCCTACACACATCAATAATAAATCATTATTGTACTACTGCATTCAATAGTCTCACATCGTTTAAGTGTTGAGGCTCATTCCACCCTCCAAAGCATATAATACCTCAGATGTATGGTAATTGACTCTAACTATATCTTGGGATCATAAGAATGGCGTCCATCGTGGGGCCGATAACAGAGGCATTGGTCCCGTGGGGCCAATAATGAAATCTTCAGCCCCTTAAGCCCTCAATTGGGGATGATCTGCTTATTCCCTTTAGACCTCGACCAGGGAGCTTATGTTCCTACCGCACCCAATAGTTCCATTAGAAGTCAAGGCCTAAGGTGGTTTAAATAATTTTTCCTCCATCCACCCTCCAAAACGCTTTTTTAGGACAAAACTGTGACAAAATTCACGTTCCAAAGTGGACAATACTTTGTATGTATGCTGATTGACAATGATTCTATCATTGGACTTTGGATTAAATCAATAATAATAATTAGGTTTAGTTAGTCGAATGGTACCCACTTTCATTCGGATATGTTAGTTTGATACCCACTTTTAAAAAGGTGTCAATTAAGTTCTAACTTTTGAAAAAATATCTCAATTAAGTCTATTTCAGAAAAAATTATTAACGTCGTTAACGGTATTGATATTTAGAATGACTTACAAAATTAAGTATTGATATTTATATTAAAATTAAGTCGTAAAAGTCATGAATAAAGTTAACGGTGTTAATATATTTTTTTTGAAAGAGAGTTAATTGTGACACTTTTTAAAAAAGTAGGACTTGATTGACATCTTTTTTAAAAGCGGGTATCAAACTGACACGAAGGTAGATACCATCCGACTAATTAAACCTAATTATTATTATTATTATTATTATTATTATTATTATTATTATTATTATTATTATTATTATTATTATTATTATAAAAAATGCAAGGAAGATTTGTAAATGATATAAACGTCCAAGTCAATGCATCCCTCAATCACGTACATAATAATTGAAGAGTGGTTGAGTCTTCACAACTGTGCTTTAAAGTAAAGAAGGAGCCCAATTGTGACAGTCTCATAAAAAAGGTGTGGTTGGGTCTTCACAACTGTGCTTTCATTCTTATCTCTTGCTGTATTGGTGTGAGTGTGAGGATTCTCTCTTATCCTTTGTTGATTCAAGCAATGGAGTGCATTCATCTCTCTGGAGGTATCGATCAGTGGAAAGTTAACTTCTGTTTTTTATTTCAATTGAAGCTGTAGATTATGCAGATCATGGGTTTGTGTTTATGTTTGTGTTTGTATCTGTACAGTAACTTAACGTTTCAGCGCCTCTTGTACTGGACCACACTTTGAAGTCATGGATTACCTCTTGTTTCTTTCTCGCCAATTCTCATATCTCTCTCTGCATATTAGTTAAAGGAGGTATAACCTGAGCTTACCTGTCTTTCCTAATTTTCACTTCCAAGTTAGTTAGATATCAACGACGAAAAGGTTCTTCATATGGATGAAAACTCCAACAACTGGACTTTCTCATTTTCACACAAATTATGACTAATATTTTCACTTTTGTTTTACTTCACATACTCTCTTGTTCTTCTAAACTAAAATATTTATAATTTATATTTGTTATGAAAACTAATCTTCTTAATTTACTCTATCCAGTTTATAAATATTTTCTTTTAAAATTAAATCATTTATATGTGTGAGATATAGATTAAAAACAATATTTTTACTTATAAATAATTATAGAATTGAAAATAGTAAAAAAAGCTAATTGCTTTTGTTTCCAGCTATAGGGGCAGGTTTGGGTCCAACCAGATGAGTCTAACACAATCTGAATTTAATGTTTAAAATTCATATGTTACAGTTTCACTTGTCGAGTTAAATAGATACGATTAATTCGAGATACGGTTAGATATGGCGAGAATATTCAGATTTTATTTTAAATAACTTAATAAATTTTACAAAAAGAAAATTATCATACCAAAAATAATGTGAAATTTTAAAGATGATTGAATCACGTCATCATTGTAAGGTTAGTTGTGAAACTTTTACATTTATACGTTGAAAATTTATTCATCCTTTTGGTATACGTATTTCAATTTCTAATTTTACCTTTAATAAATATTTCTTTTAAAATTAAAATAATTATTTCATCAATTTCACTATTTAAGTGATCTTTTTTTATAACTTAACCGTTTTTTAATTGACTGTTTTGTTTTTAATTTAACAATTTTGCAAAACTTAAATAAACTATTGATGCCAAAATCTGGTGAAAAAAATTAATTTAGTCTGATAAAAACACTATAAGGAATTAAAGCAATTTTTTATATTTAAATAAAAAATTGAAATTTTAATTATAGATAAGAAATCAAAGTGTCTTATATTAATTGAAACTTTTTTGTAGGCGGGTATAGAATAAACTTGATCTTAAATAATGTTCACATTGGGAGAACTCTTGTTATAAGTGACAAGCATTGAAAAATTGAATGTATGATTTTGTATAATGGATTGTTTGTAATGTGGTTTTGGGTGTAAAGTGCAGACTCTTGTTACTCACCAAGTCACCAATCTGTTCATGCATATAAGAACTTAATTCCTCGAATTCTCTATAACAATTAAAATTTTAAAGAATTAAGTATTTTTGTTCATTGCCTATTTGCAAGTGTTATCTAATATATATAGTGTTAATTTTGTACATAATGCATAATGCATATATTTAGTTCAAGGCTTTGGTTAAATATATTTTCCACTACTACACTTGGTTTTTCTACTTAAAAATTCTTTTGTTCTACATACGCGTGTGTAATTTAAGTAAATCATTGAATATGGTTCTGCTTTTGTTGAAGGGAAAGTATAACTTTTTTAAAGCATAAAGTAATTTAAAACAAAAAATTATCAAAGGGATGAAAAAAACATATTTAAATAATCTGATCACACGTAAAATTTCAAAATTAATGATTGAAGTTATTAGAATTTCTTTTAGGTTTTCTTATCCAATACTTGACTATTTAGGATATAAAACATTAAATGTACTTACTACACACAACTTGGCAACTTTGTTTTTTTTTTTTTTTTTATT
>Ga0214544_1001361_pt1 | contig 50385 bp, 35 predicted proteins | sample CNSS3metaG_FD_160074 | JGI IMG/M metagenome (GOLD analysis project Ga0214544, IMG submission 160074) | Root nodule microbial communities from cowpea collected in UCLA plant growth center, Los Angeles, California, USA - CNSS3 | ecosystem: Host-associated > Plants > Roots > Nodule | place: USA...
TCATAATAAAATATATTTTTATTGTTTAACTACATTTAGATAAAATATGAAACATTAGTAAAAATATAAGATTTTCTAATTGCTTTATTTAAAATAAATAATACAGTTTATTAAAAAAAAAAAGGGATGTTACATGAATGTCTGCTATTCAGGTTTGACTCTGAGATTGCATGTTGACTGTTGTGATATAAGGTTTCTTTACACTAGCTTACCCTGTTTGCTTGTTTGATTGTCTTGTATGTGGCTCTTCTCTTATTGTGATGATCATCAATTCTATTGATGTGAGCAGATAGGAGAACAACTGGCAGTGGTAATGATGATAGGAATGATACAACTTGATGGACTGGACGGGTATTGGACCCATTATGGGGCCCATCGCTGAAGAATTTATTTGCTATGTTTTTCTTATTTGTACAAGACCTCGTACTATTAGTTCACTAGTGTATTTTGTTTTAGGCCGTGTGGGGCCTCTTTTATGTTTTATGGATAGGTTGGGGTACGGAGTACTTCATATTCCAAATCTTCGTACCCTCTGTATATTATGTATGTGGCGTTTTATTAAATGGACTTTATCTATTTATTTGGACGTTACAATTACAAAACATTTTTGGTTTAGATGAAAATAAGTTTAGAATTAAATGTAAAGAATAAACAAAATTGACACAATGGAAATTAATAACTTGATTGCAAAAAAAGATAAGATAAAAACTTCATTGAGATTGGGTTTCATGATTCCTTTCAAAGTAAATACATCAAACAATATATTCCTATTTCTGTCTCTCACACTCGCATTGTTTGTAACATTCCTCGATTGTATCACAGACAAACCTAAACTAATTACTTGGATGGTACCCACCCTTAAAAAACTTTCAAATGCATCTCAACTTTTGAAAAGTGTCTCAATTAGGTCTCTTTTAGAAAAAAAAAAATTAATGTTGTCTCAATTATGTTAAAAAGTCATTTTTAATAAAAAAAAATATTAGTATAAAATTTATACAAAAACAATTGGGTGATTATATTGCTCTATTAGTATAACATTTTTTACCACTAAATTTTAATATAAATATAAATACTTAATTTTATAAAAATAATTATAGTTAATTGGTATTAATTTTATAAAAATGGATTAAAAAAATATTGGAAAAATTGAATCAAAGACACAAAAGTAGGGACTAAATTGAATCAATGAGACATTTATAGGGACTACATTGAAGTCAAGACACTAGCATTGCCATGTGTCACACTAGGGACTTGACACATAGCAATAAAAATTTTTTGCAAAAAGAAAATTATAAAAATTAGAGATCGACACGTGACACGCGATTAACGGTGTTAATTATTTTTTTCTAAAATGGACATAATTGAGGCACTTTTTTAAGGGCGGATACCAAATTGACACATCCTTGCCAAAGTGGGTACCATCCGAGTAATTAAACTCAATGTTTACTATTACGTTTGCATTAAGAATGACTACTAACCACATCTATGTCTAGCATGTGGTCAATAGTTATTTTATCCTACTCAGGATTCCCCAACTATCTTTCAGATCAACTGGTATTCCCACATATGCACCATATCTAGAACATGCTATTAAAGATCATAATATGGATTTCCAAACTATCCTTTTGATAAGTATGGACTCCTGAATGTGTAAAATTCATAGACTATGTAGTTAAAACAAGAATAAAACATAAGATATTTTGGAAGAAAATTATATTGAATGAAGAATTCACAGAAGTAAGAATAAATCACACCCAACCCTCGTGAATGAAGGAGTTAGCTACGCCTAGACATACTGAACACAAGACTGATGTTGAAATTGAATGCCTCCAGCCTTCAGAATGTCATTCTACCTTCAAGTGTAAAGATGTCAAGTTTCTCTCTCTCTCTCTCTCTCTTTTCTTTTCTTCCTCTTTCTCCTCTCTTTTTTCTTTTCATCTTTTTCCTTCTCTCTTTTCTTTCGTCATTTCTTCCTTTTCCTTATTTTCTTTCTCCTCTCTCTCTTTCTTTTCATGTTCTTCATTCTTTCTCTTTTCTTTGTCATCTCTCTTTTTCTTTTCATTTTATTCCTCCTCTCTCTTTTCTTTCTCTTTTTCTTACTTTTCTCTCGTTTCTTTTTGTATTATTTATTTTTCACTCTCTTTTCAAAACCTTTAGCCTTTGTCATGTCCTTTCTTCCTTCTCTTTGAAGTATAGAATGTAGTCCTTGAGATCTTCATTAGTCACAGGACTTGTATTCCAATTCAAACATTGATAAGTGTCATGCCCATAGCCTTCACATTTGGAACATGTTAGAGTACTTTTTTTGGCCTTTGCCAATAATTTGTTCCCATGTTTATACTTTCTTCTAAGCTCATATATTTTTCCATTTAGATGTACTATGTGTGATACGATCTCAATGACATGCTCCACCAAGGCCAAACAAACACTAGGTGTATCTTTTCGTGTCACTTTCTTGGTACATTCAAATCCTTTAACCAAATGATCACTGTGACGAGTATGATAGGTTAAACTATATGTAAAACTAATCCCAGAAGAATGAATATGTTGAAACATGTTGCATTGCTCAATATTGCTAGATCCTGCAAGAAAGGTTAGTAAAACAAAATAATAAGAAAATGTATTTAAATTCTCACCACTTTTCTCAGTGTTTCAATCAAAAATCCACTTGTATATCACAGGTAGGCCTTGGATTTGGAAATTGCTTGATCCCTTTTTCCACTCAAATTTTCTTTAGCGCTTGGCAAAGAAATTCAATAGATTAAGCAAAGAGTGACAAATCAATGTGAAAAATGTTGCGAGATCTAAATCTTGACTCAAGAGGTTAAAGGTAAAAACAAAACTCTAGACAAAACTTCAAGGAATTTTAAAAGACAAAAAAACAATAAAGCTAGAAAGAAATAGGACTACCAAAAAGAGTTAAATGAGATCGTGCAGAGACTCTAAGAAAAAGACTGATTGCAATTCAATAGATCAATAAATCACAAAAACAAATTGTAGCAAAAAAAGTTGTGTTCAACATTTCAGTTTTTTTTCTCTTGGATCCTTATTTTTTCTTTTTGTTTACTTTCAATATATATTTGTTTCCTTTTGACTTAGATCCACTATTCTTTCTTTTCTTTTCAATTTTGCAGTTCAACACACAAACAAAGAAAACCATACAGATTGTCTTTCAAACACCAAAGCTCATGTAAAATCAAAGTAATAAGTTAATTGGGACTACCACTAACAGAAAAACACAAAAATAAATAATTTCCAAGAAATAAAAGTAGAAATGTACAATTTAAACTAAGAACACCAAGAGCACAAAAAAAAAATTAAAAACTCAATGGAATTGGATAAAACCTTAGAGGTTTTACTCCTTATAAAATTCTAAGGATAATGAACCCGACATAATTTCAAAACAAAGCGCATAACACAAACATTCAAAATATTATTTTTTTGTTTTCTTTAAATGACAGAAAAATTAAGAAAAAAGAGGAAATTAAAATCAAAACTTTGGTCTTTATATTATATGATAAAATGATATCCAGGAAGGAGTATGGTCGCTTATGAATTTGAATCCTCAATAGACCCAAATAAAAATAAATCAGAGAAGAACGTGGAATAAGACAGAGATTGAGATGCCACAATCTAGCATATTGATAAGTCAATGAAAATTCACCACAAAGATTGTCATCTTTGATAAGAAAAAAAGTTGCAGACACCATAATTTAACATATTGATAAGTCAATGAAGAGTCATCACAAAGAATTCAATCTTTGATAAGAACCAGAGTTTTAATCCAAGAACCAAGATAATTCTCTCTCAGTGAAAAACCAATTTCACATAATGACCTTTCAAGGTGTCTATATATGTATTTGGTGCCTCTATACATAAACACAAATGTTTAAGCCACCTAAGAAACCCTAAAAGAACGTTCAAAGACATTGGGCTCAAAAAATAACTCGAAAATTCAACAATAGAAACGAATTTTTCGCCCAACGAAATACCTTTCTTGTCTAGCGAAAACATTTCTCGCTAACCGACTACTCGGCATTCTTGTACAACGAGATAGGTAGTTCGCCCAACGAACTTACAAAACTAAAATAAATTATAAACGCATTAATTGCTTAAAATTTATTCTATAATTGTTTTCCAAGGCATGATCTTTTGCTTAAAATTTATTCTATAATTGTTTTCCAAGGCATGATCTTTATGTCTTCAAGTCCTTTGAATTGCAAAGTTTCATCCTCAAGTTCTTCTTGTATTGAGCAGAAGATAGTCCTCTATCATATCCTCATTCAAATTCATACCACTTGAAGATTCATTCTCCTTTGTATTGGATGGGAGATAGTCCTCTATCATATACTCCTTCTTGAAGAGAATTTGTCCTCAAATTCATACTACTTGAAGATTCATGAGATAGTCCCCTATCATATATTGTATTTGCATACTGTTCTCCCTTACTTATAGAATTAAAGAACATGTTGCATTTGTACCTGGTTTCTCCAATTGCATGTATATTCTGAGCAATATCAGTTGCGTGTGAGCTTGAATTCCTCATTATCATGTTAAGTCTAAAATCAATATTTGGGTGTGAAGCTAGAATTTATCCTCATCAGAATAAATTAAAGCCTCCAATTCATATCAAGTCTCAAAAGTGATGTGTAATCATTTCCAATTTCGAGTTTTAGAATGAAAAATCTTATCACATTAGATAGGAATATGGTTCGAAGAACATTGAGATATAGTTATGTTTGTAAGTGCTGATATGCTAGTGCATAAGGTTTTATTTAAGTTACTAAGTGAGGACATTGTTTGAGTCACTCCGATAAGTGTGTTTTGTCTGGTACTAAGTGAGGACGTTGGAGAGGGTGTTTATGGGCTTATGGCTCATTCTGTTAGCTGATTATGTTAGAAGTTAAGTTACATAACTCAAATTCATTTATGACAAAAGTTAGAAAAGTTAAGTAAAATCAAGTTCAAATCTATGAATAACTAATCAAGATCCAGTTCTTTAAAAAACAGAAACTACTTGAGACAAAGGACCTTATTCTTTGAGCTTTCACTAACAGTTGATCACCTTAGTGGTTAGCAATATCAATGTATCATTGTTGAAAAATGGTGAAAACAAGATCATTGACGTTTGCTACTTGCTAAGAAGAACCCTCAAAGACCTAAACAATGCTATCACTAAATATAGAACTCACTTTCATCCGAGCGTGTAATGAAGAGACAAAGGAAGTTTTTCATGTCTTATATATTTCGTACTCCAGCGAGAATGAGTAACCATGCTTGCAAAAGATCCATACAAGGATGAACAAACCAACGTAATAGAGATATAGTGTAAGGATTTTACATCTTCGTCTCATATTCTTTTAATTTCATTACTGGTTTCAGCATGTGCTTGGTTAAACATAAAATCCCACCAATCATTTTTCATAATATTTCTTAGAAAAACGTAGATTATTGCATTTGTTTCATTGAAACTTAAAACACCTTGTAAGAAATTTATCAGAAGAATGAATATACACTGATTCTGTTAGTACGGAAGCATAAAAGGCTGGCTTAATTCCCATCATCATGAGGTGAGAGAAGAAAGGAAGATATACACTTAAACATGGTATCAAGCACACGATTGTAACTGTCTCAAATCAAGGAGCTTGTATAGAATCTTGGCGGGGTGCTGTGGTTGAGGAGTTTGATCTTGAAAAAGAAGAGTGGATGAACTCAATGCAGTCTTCAACAGCAGCAGTTCTATGAGAATCAACAGAGGAGCCTGCTGATTTTGATCTTGTTAGGGAAGAAGAGCCTCGGTGTAAAGATCTCCTTGAAGACATCAAGCGTAGAGCATTAGTTACTCTTTCTGCAAGATCCTTCACAAGTTCAACGGGAGAGGTCTCAGACTGCCAAGGAATCCTGAACATGCAACTCTTCACTTGTCCATTTCTGGTTGATTTCCTGCTAGAATTCTGTCTCAAGGACAAGCCTGTTTTTTCATTGATGTAGCCACTGCGACTCATTCTGTTGCTTATTCCTGTTTGAATGATGATAGCATTAGGAGAGAGAGCAATGATGATGTTATATAAAGTTGAGAGGGATTGTAGGGGAGACTTTGGAAGCAGAATCTTTAGAGAGGTGGGAATTGTGGAATGAGGAGTTTCATATGTGAGTGAGGAACAACCATTTATAGGACTCTCTCTATTCCATCATCAAAAAATGTGTAAAAGGAAAAAACCACAACAATACCCAAGTCCTTTTTACTAGATGAGATTGTTTACACTTTTTCTCCTATCAGTTCCATTATTATCATGAAAGAAATGTGTAAAAGTACAAGCAAGCAACCACAATATCAACCTAGTCTTTTTATATGACATTGGCTACATGCATAATATTTTTCTATGGAACTTTTATTTCTTCCACTATCCTCTGACAATAAACTTGTTTCAATTAATTTTAGTTTTAAACATTCATTAGAATAAAAGATAGAAATTTTCTCCTCTATTCTCTTATCTCTAACCTAATAAACTTTCATATTTATTTATATATACGTGTGTAAAGTGAAATATAGACGGTGAGAAAGGGTCATATTAAAGGTGTAGAAAGTTGCTGATACACTAACCCTCTTTATTACTTTCTATTGCAGATGCAGTGCAGCCCTGTGACTTTGCAGAGCACACGTTTAAGCTTTTCCAAGTAGTGGAGAAAGAAGCGGTATCTAAGTTGAGTATAATCAAAGATAGCATGAATATTTTATTTTAAAGTAATTGAGTCATCATTCCAGTTCCAAACTCATCCCACCCTCAGAGCAAGAAACTGTTTTAAATATAAGGAAGGTGGGGGCTACATTCTTTCACTCATTTCTCTGAAGATGCTCTCAGAACGACCAGTAGGATTGCTGCTTTGTTTTTCTATTTCTTTTCTCAAAGCTCATTGCAACAAGACACAACCAACCGAGTTGCTGCTAAATATTTTATCTCTAAAGAATAGTGTGAACTAGTTGACATGATTTGATCGGTCTTCATTTTGCATTGGAAAAAGAAAAATGATATCTTCTGATATTAAAGTCCTCACAGCTTTAACATCATGCTTTTGGGAATAAAGGGTAAGAATGTGTGTGCTATTCTTGTTTTATTATCAACAGAATATAGAGATGTAATAAAAATGTGGCTAAGTAGCAAACATCTAAAGATATGATTCTAAATTTATGGCAAATGTGAAACTAAGAAAGTTCAAATGGAAATACGGTGTGAAACTTGGGAAGTAAGAAATAAAATATGATTTTCTGGATCTTTTGACTGAAAGAAAGCAAAAGATCCTCATCCAGAATGCCAAGGAGTTTGACGATTTAAAGTCACCAACAAATTTCTATTCATTAAAGTGAAAAACTGTCGACACTTGGTGTGAAACTTTCGATCACATTGGTGCTCCTCAGAACAACATGGTGCTATTTTATTGTTATGCAGCGAAGGAAATATTTCGGGTGAGTTACCCTTCTGCCCTTTATCAGCAAATTATTAGCAAATATGGTCACAAGTGGACCATATGCCAAAAGAAATGGCCAAAGGTTTGATATTCTCCACTGAGATGTTGAAATGATTTAATAACTCAATCTGTCAATCATGAAATTGAGTGGCAGCATGTTTTGATAATTAAAATACTAGTTTGAATATACTTCTTTTAAGCACTTGGAAGAAAATATGAGGAATTAAGCAGACAATAAACTAACATTCTCAAATCAGTTTCAAAAGCTTTCATCTTTTTCTTTTTTTTGTAAGGTGAAGTGTATAAGTTTATTTTATATTATGAAAGAAGTTTGATTCAATTTCTTCTACTATATATTATTATTGAAAAATTCATCCAAATTGATTACAAATATACTAGCAGTTGTTTACAAAAGGAGAAGATCACTATGGCTTTCTACCAGGATTTCGAAAATAAAAGTGAAAGCCTCACTTCAGATCAAACCTCCAGAATTTTGACCTTTTTAACGTTGCTTTTTGATGATCTTGTGAAAGAACTGATCCGTGGAGGAGTGAGACAAACAAGCCAACTTGTACCTCATCTATTAGCATTGAACAATAGGAAGCCATATATGGAGTTAGATGCTTTTTATGGCAGATTAGGGGAATGAATTTGTACACTCCACAAAGGGATATGCATGAAGAATAAATATCTCTGTAAAATGAATTTCTTTTATAATGCCCAAAGGAATATTAAAAGATGACCATTGACCAGTGTTGTTTGATAACTTGCTTTCACTAAGAAACAAAATCATTCATTAAAAAACCGAATCAAAATCATGGACGATCAATACCAAGAGAATATGTGATTATTTATAAGACATTGTAGATAATAGCTGCATAATATTTTACAGGTCGCAACTGTAGAAAAGATTGAAGTTACCTGTGGTTATTAAAAAAGAACTCTGGGGACATTTATTCTTCTATGCCTGTACGTAGAAATATCATATAGGATGGTTTACGCACCAATCTATGCAGCCTCCATGACTTTAACTGACCATATAAAAAAAGTAGTTCCCACAATTGTTAATGAAGAGTCTATACTTGGTGATCATCACCTTAAGGAAATTATGAGTAAAAGATAAGCATTCCATTCATAGACCACTATGAATTAAAGTTCAATGAATGTTTCCAAGTTAGATTCCTTTATAGTATCTTTGATGATACTGAAGTACATTGCACAAAACAGCTTTTCTGCTATTAACAATTTCATTTGTAAATTTTGTATATACAACATTTCAAGAAAGTAAAACACATGTCCTGCTTAACAGTTCAAAAGAAGCACTGATCCAAGACACACATGGAAACTTCAGCTTAACAAGTGTATTACAGAAAAGATACTATATCCTATTAAGAACATCCTCTAGAAGCAGTTTCAACCATTATTCACAAAACAAACTCATTAAAAATCTTTCGAGGATGAGCGAAGCTACATTCTACATTGAAATGCAATCACTCTGGTACTGTACACATAGATGCCCAAATTTCACTTCAAATGGTAGAGTGAACAAGCATAAGTTCAAATTTTCAAGACTGTTTCTCATTCAAGACAATCAAAACCTCCCCTCGTTGTGCCAATGTAAAATCCAAGAACTCCCTTACTTCATGTGCATCAAGAAAAGGTTGAGGGGCGTCAAGGTCACTGTCCAAGTTAAACCAAACCCCATTAATCTTCCTCAATGCAATCCAGTGCCTACTTCTCCAAATCCCACCAAACCTAGACGCTGACACATTGACTACAATCCCCATCAAAACAGGTGCATCAAGATCAATGCAAGATGCCCCCTTTCTACGATCGTGCCACTCCACACTCTTTCCTTTCTCTTCCAAAGCCGCAATTAGAACATTTACGTCATAGTTTCCCGTGATAACATTGTGATGGGGCTTGAATATAAAAGAGAATGGGGTCCACGTTTCTGTGTTGGAGTCTTGAAGTGCGAGTCTTTCAGAAATTTCATTCAATTTTGCTCTAGTAAAAGCATCTTTTTGCTGATCAAGGTGAATTGAATAGACCCGAAAGCAGAAAGAAACGTGAATCAGTGGAATTATGCAAAAAGAAACGAAATTGGAAATTAAAACAGTGCTGAAATTGAAGAATCAGTGAGTGGGAAAGAGCAGAAGCACCTGAAAAAGGGAGTTGAGAGAATGAACGAGACAGAACTGCAATCTTTGCCTTTCGTGATAGACTTCGGAATTGTTGGTTGCCATCATACGGTGTTCTGCGCCGGAAATTTCGATGTTCAAAGTGTTGGTGTCTGCTTCTTTTACTCTTTTGTGGAATAAATTAAGCATGTGTTTGATTTAATATATATCAAGATCGGTTATTTATTTTTATTAAATTTTAAGAAAATATAATTTTTATAAATATTTATAAATATATATTATGTAACTTTTTTGTTAAATTATTTTAATTTTCTAAGACGTTTTTTTATCTACTACAGTTATAATTTATTGCTAGAGTCTACGAGACTTTATTGTGAATACATTTAAATTTTTAGTATTTTAAAACATTAATTCATTTGAAAAAAAAATGCATTCATAAAATTTATTTAAAATAAATATAAACAATACCGATTATATATATTTTTTAAAGTAATATTATCTCTTAATTGATACCTTTAACTGTTATTTTATAAAATATACTTTAAACTAATTAAATTAATAACAAATAGTACTTATATAAGTAAAATATAATTTAGCACGACTACAATATATTATTTGTTAGAGAATCTTTAATTTAATAAGGGAGGCCTTAAAAATATCATATTTAAATGTAAGATGTAATGAGAAATTCTCATTGATATGTAAAATTTTAAAAGTTAAGAATTCTCTTGTACGTAACTCTAAATTTTTTTTTTTCAGAATACACTCAACTAAAAAATAGTACAAAACTCACATCCAATTTATCCAATTTATTTAATTTATTTATTACACCATTTTACTATGTAGGAACGTGCGGGTATAGACTGATTGTTTTTTTTTTTTAAGATATGAAAAAAAAAATCCAATTTTCTTCGTCCGATCTATTTTTCTTCGATTCAATCTATTTAAGATTCATTTTATTAAAAATTCAACTCATTTAAAATGTATTTTATTGGATCTAAATTTCAATATCATCTATATTTTACATATTTTATGAATTGAATATTTATTTTCTAATTTAGATTTTCAAATATGGATAATCTAATAAATCAAATCCAAATTTTTAATTTAAATTTTTAGTTGAATTAGATATGGACTAGCCCAAATTTGACTGAGTCAGCGTGGTCCTATACGAAATTTGGCCATATTCAGCTGAATTCGTTCAGTCAGCTTTAGTCGAAATTTGGCCCAATCGGCCCTACACGAAATTTGGAAGTATTCGGCCGAGTTGACCCGACCCAAATTTGACCGCATCTAGTTGAGTCAGTCCCAAATAAAATTTGGTCGTATTCAAGTGAGTTTGCCGCAACCAAAACTTGGTCGTATTCAGCCTAGTCAGCTTAGGTCAAAATTTGGCCGAGTCGATCCTAGCCCAAATTTGGCTGAGTTGGTCCTAGTCCAAATTTGGTTGTATTTGGTTGAGACAGCCCCAAAATCTGGCCTATTCGGACGAGTCAGTCGCGATTGAAATTTGGTTGTATTCAGCCGAACCGGCGCCAGTCGAAATTCGGTCGAATTTAGTTGAGTTGAACCCAACCAAAATTCGGTCGAGTTCAGTCGAGTCAACCCCGACCGAAATTTGGCCGAGGCAGCCTTGATCCAAATTTGATTGAGTCAGTCTCGACCGACTAATTCAGTCCAGTCAGCCCCGACCATCCCCGACCGAAATTTGATCGAGTAGGTCCTAACCCAAATGTGGCCATATTTTGCCGAGTCAAATTTGGCTAAAATTTGGCCGTATTAGGTGAAATCGATCCTGGTCAAAATTCAGCCGAATCCAATCAATTCAATCCCGACCGAAATTTTGTCGAGTTGACCCTGACCTAAATTTGGTCGTATTCGGCCATGTCATCCCCAACCAATATTCGATCATAGGTGACCAAATTTTATTGAGTCAATTCTGACCGAAATTTATAAATACTTGGTCGAGTCGACCATAACAGAAATTCGTTAGAAGCCGAATCGATCCTAGCCAAAATTTAGCCATATTCAACCAAGTCGACCTCAACCAAAATTTAGACGACCTGACCAAAATTCAGCTGAGTCAGCCACGACTGACAGTAAACTAAGGTTGTCCCATGTTGAAATTCGACCAAATTGACCGCGACAAAATATCTGACAAATTTGATGGTATCGACCTTAAAGACACATGTTTTAGAAAATTCAATTTAAATTTATTTTATAAAAATGAATTCTGAATTTTCAACTTGATCAAAATATTTGAATCTAAATTTAAATTTTAATCTAAATATTTGAATCTGGATTTAAAAAAAATTCAAACTAATTTTATTAAAATAATAAATTTAGATCGAAAATCTAATCTAATTATTTAAATTAAAATAAATGTAAATTGGATAATTAGAAATCCAAACTATGATTTTTGCGTTAGTCTTGAGGTGACCAATTTGAATGCAGGATAATTAATATTTTATATTTCATAAATTTAGTATTATATTACAAATTTTAAAAATAACATCAATTAACAAATTTGTTAAGAATAGTAAAAATTTGCAATATAGTATAATAATATACGTTTGATTAAAACCTCGTATATATTGTTACAAAAATTGATGAACAGTGGATCGTGTCTCTAGATGTCATTTGAACTCGTCAAATCAAATAACACTCAATAGCATAACATATCTTCATTCCTGTGTTTTGTTAGAATGGAAGACTTTCGGAATACAATGTATACCTTTTTTAAAGTTTAAAATGATTTATAATTAAATGATTTTTTTGATAGACACAAATGCTAAAATTTGATGACTCAAATTGATGTTTTTAATTTACTTTTATCAGAGGAGTGAACAAATCCACCAATTTATCTTTTTAAATTAAAAATTGAAACATAAATCATTTAAAGGATTAAATGTTTTAGGATATATTATTTAAAATAGATAAATATATAATCATATTATAACTTAAATCATTATAATATTAAAAAACAAAACTTTAATTATTAATTATGATAAAATAATTTATAATGTAAAAATAATAAATATATCAATTGAATTAATTAAAAATAATAATTTTTAATTAAAAACTTTAAAATGTATTGAAATTGTTCAAACTGCCCCCACCTTCAATCAAGTAGGTTGGCTTGGCAGCTTATGTAAGAACAGTTTGATTTTGGTACATGTAATTTTTAACATCTTGTCTTGGAAGGCAGCTCTACACCACTATTTGTCCACTTGCAGTTTTGTTGTTCAAGCTTCTGAGCAGCAGAAAAATGAGATAATGATTTACAATGATAGAATATGACACAATGATTTTCCAAAGAAAATTGGCCACACAGGACCATGGTCCACAACCACAATGCAAGTTAGCATGATATTGTTCTTTCTCTGTTAAAAAAAGTACAAAAATGTTGCATTCATAGAACACTGGATATTTTGCTCTCCTCTCAATTTCAAAAGATCCTGCTATATATATGAATACAAATTCATTTCAATCATTCACACCAGGGACAAATGACTACAAATATTCCACCTTGTGGAGGTTTACTTCTGATAGATTATAGTTGATAATGCTGAGTCAACACGATTTTTTTCCTTACAAAAGAGAGGGGAAATCATTCTTTACTTTTATCTCTGTTCCAACACGCATTTCTAATTTTGGAATAATTATCCATCCCAAAAAGATTCTACTCAGTTGAAAACAAAGATGACTCAAATTTAGGAATTTGAGAATGAACTTCATAACTAACCATGTTATGTTATACTTACAGTTTGGATAAAATAGTTGGGTGTAACAGAAAGCAGAACCATGTATATTTCACAGAATATAAAAAACTATATACCAAATTACATTTGCAAACAGCCACATCAGGACTGAAATAATAGTCAATATACAACGAATTCAATTTACCAGTCAATATATGTAGTTGGTGAGAGGCACTATTATGTATTTCTTCATCTTCTTTTTCCGTGTGGCTTTGGATGAGTGAATTATGAGTTAAATAACAAGGCTGGCTATGTGTTAAAAATGATGCCAAGATCCACCTTACAGGAATATACAGTGTTATAGGGGTGAACTCATTCTGTATGAGACATATAACTGCACTGGCTTTAGCCAAACAACGTCAAAAACATACCTTAAGTTTCACTCAACTTTGCTCGCATAATAGACAGCTCTCAACTGTTCAGGAACCTGTCTGCATTGGGAGGAGAGACCCTTGCTTGCCTTCTATGAACATTGCAAGCTCTGTCGGCGCAACCACCAATCTTAACCACTTCTGTAACTCTTCACCCTCTACTTTCTCTTTTTCTGATGAATCAGTATCAGCACTATTAGAACACCACAGTTAAGCAAAGCTACATGGTTCACAGTCATCTGTATTGATACATAGTTAACATATGCAAAAGATTTCATACACCAATTTCATTTTTCCCTCTGATGATCATTGTATTATATAGAAGTGTAACATTCAGTATAGAGTAAAGTTCAAAACAAAAACTTGCGTCTAATTCACCCACACAATTTCCAGTGGTGACATGACAGTATACAGGTATGAACATGCAAGAGATAGAACTTTCTATTTTTTAGTTAAACCCTAACCTAAATATATACATTATCAATTTAATTAGGTTAAAAAATTTGAAGTTATAAAACCTTTAGTTTTGGACAATCAGCTGAAACAAAGCATGAGACCCGTATAGTTACCTTCTAAATGAGCACCTAGACCCTCCAAAACAGTAGGATTAGCTCGCACAATGGAAAGTGATACTTCCAGCGCCGACTGCAGCAATGCTTTCACTTCTCTTTGAACAAGATCAACAAGGTGTCCCTGTTTGTTTAGATAAAAATCAGCATATAGTAAAAATTGAATAGGAAGAAGAAATAAGTTAATGAAATACAGGACCTGATCTCTTCCCCAAGGAACTGATCCGCCAGATTCATCCATTCCACCATTGGAAAGGGTGGCAATTGACACAGGACCTATTGTCTGATTAAGACCATATTCAGCAATAGCTTTGTATGCCATATCAGTTGCTCGCCTGATGTCATCAAGTGCACCGGTTGACACTCTACCCGAATAAACAACTTCTTCTGCAGCACGTCCTCCGAGTAAGGTAACTAGACGGCCACGCAACTCGTCAATGAAAAGCAAGTATCTGTCCTCATTTGTTGGAGGAATGTAAGTGAATCCCAAAGCCCCTCCTGATCTAGGTAATATGCTTAGTTTCTGATAACATACACAAAATACTAAGGCATGAATGGCTTTTCTTAATAAACAAAAAACAAACATAATTTTCAATACAAAAGTAGGCTAAAATTACCAAACAGAAAATTTTGGCAAGTATTCAATTCGAAATAGAATAAAGGAGGGTTGGGTTCATTTCACAAGTACAGATACTTAACATGTGTTTTCGATAGTTTGCTTGTCTAGACAACTAAAAATCCAAAAATACCAAACCAGTATGATTATCTGACTTTATTTATTAATACCTTACCATTTGCAATGACATTTGGCATATTTATATGGCCAAGAATAGAATATTTTCTATGGTTTACCTCAACACGTGGCTGTCCAGGAAGAAGGCTTGCAACTGCAGTACCTACTACAGCATGGCCAGCTTCATGTCGTGCAACTACAGCCTTCTCACTTCCTTTCAACTTAGCAGTCTTCTTTTCTATGCCCTGAAACAAGTTACTTGGTCCATTTTATCCAGCACAGGTAAAACTTACAAAACTAAATTTTTTCAATTTAACTTTTGTGATTAACATTCCAAATCCTGCCAGACGGCAGCTGTAAAGTGAAAATGTCCATCTATCAAGATTTCAAGAGACATTGTAACTTACTGCTATTGATCTTTCTACAGCATGAATGAAATCAATTTTCTCCACAATAATTTTGTTTTGTCTTCCCGCCAGTAAAGCAGCCTCATTTACTAGGTTTGCAAGATCCGCTCTTCAATTATGTGTACCAGTGTGTCAAATCAAAATTTCAGTCTTCTAAATATTTAAAAGAGATAAAAAGGTATGAACGAAACAGAATAATTACCCTGTAAAACCAGTGGTCATACAAGCAATGTCACCAAGGTCAACATCCTTAGCTAAAGGAAGTTCTTTCTTGGAAACATGAACTTTTAGGATAGCCTCTCTTCCAATCCTGTCAGGTGTTTCCACCTAAATCGAAAATGAACATTTTTTTTTCTTAGAATATGCCAAGTCAAGGTCATTCTGAAATCAGTATAAAAATCAAAGGAGGTTATGTATTTAAATAGAATCCAGACCATAACTACTCGATCAAATCTTCCTGGCCTTCGGAGTGCAGGGTCTAAGACATCTGCACGATTAGTTGCTCCAAGAACAATGACTGCAGAATTGCTGTCAAAACCATCCATCTCCTGCAATTCAGTTAAAAAATTAGCCTCTTATTTACATAATCCCCCACCACCAATGCTCGAAAAAGAAAATACAAGAAAATGAAAAATTGGTTACAGTGAGTAGCTGGTTCAAGGTTTGTTCTCGTTCATCATTGCTGACGATCCGAAATTTACCATCGCGACTTTTAGCCACAGCATCTATCTGCATACCAACATGAAAGCTTAATTGATTGAATAGTAAACATTAAATCAAACACCTAACAGAATAAAAAAGTATATATTTTTACCTCATCAATAAATATAATGGACGGTGCCTCTTTCTTTGCCCTTGCAAAGAGATCTCTCACACGGGAAGCACCCATACCGACATATAACTCTACAAACTCACTAGCAGAACAACTTATAAATGGTACATCAGCTTCCCCTGCCACCGCCTTCGCCAGTAAAGTCTTACCTGTCCCAGGAAGACCCACCTGTAAGATAAAACAATGGATATTTACAACCTACATGTCAAATTAAAGCAATAATAAAATGAAAAATAACTTGGCTATGAATAATCCAGTGAAGTACCATTTCAAACTAACACAATAGTTATCTCATTTTTTGCAAGTTAATAATCATGAAATAAGAGAAAACATACATCATATAATACGGTAGAAAATTTTACTGGATATTATTAGAAAATATTCCCAAAAGAAATTTCCCATATTTGATCCCTTTCCCAAGAAAACATTTACAGCTACAAAGTGTTTGCTGGCAGACCAACATGTGCTTTCATCCTCAAATCAAAATACCACTGTGTATTATTTATCATATATCCCTAGCTAGACTCACCAAGAGAACACCTCGGGGAGGACGAGCTCCAAGTCGTATATATCTGTCAGGATTGCGAAGAAATTCCTGGCAAGCGAACATCAGCATAAACTACTCGTCCATATCTCCAAACAAAAGGAACATAAAAAGGCCTGTTGTATAATAGAAAGACTTCTATATGCCCTAAAGAATTTTAGAGCTAAGTATGAGATGAAGAAAGTCCAGCCTACCACAATCTCTTCTAGCTCCTCCTTAGCCTCATCAACACCAGCAACATCAGCAAATGTGATAGTGTCACCTTGTTCAGATGACTTTGTGCCAGCAGAAGTTCCTGACTTACGATTCCTAATCTGGCCAGGGGAATGCTGCACTAGCAATTCAATTCCTCAAAAACCAGTTTTAAAATGTTTAAAAAAAAATTGGATAAGAAGGCCTGTGAAAATAGAAAATGAGTGAGTGAAGGAATTCAAACTCACCGCAGAAAAACTAATAGGGAATCGATGGAGCAGCCCTGCAAGCAGAGCACAATAAAACACGGCTACCTGCAAATATCAGAATGAAGTCAACAGCATGTTATATTAATATAGTGTCAACCACAACAGACAAGGAAAGTCATAATGAATGAAATGGGAAGTTTAATGTCTTAAACTATTGATACATTATAATTGAAACATATCATATTCAACAAATGTGAAAGAAAGAAGATTTATCTCAAACTAGCTTCTATTTATCATCTGAAGTAATCGGTTCTTAAAAGTTATTATTTCAAATTCTCATTGGACAAAATCTATAGTTTTTAATTATAAATAAACATGTACAATATAGTTTCATGAGCTTGATAATTTTATCAACTATACTAGCCACAGACAAGTGACACAAGATACATCCATTAGTTTCTTAGCCAGCTCTATTATTTAGTTTAGTTGGTTGAAGAAATAAGGCATGTTGCCTATAAATACACCATTGAGAGTTGTTACGGGACTTGGATACCTCATATACCATAATCCCTATCATGGCATGTCTCTGAGAACCAAAATCTCAGCAGCTCACACTTTACTTGGTCACTTCACTCAACATCTTTGAACCTTGAACCTTATATAGAACCTCATAGGTAGCCCTTTTCAAGTCCCCAACAACCAACTATAATACTGGTTGATAAGCATCCAAACACTTGGGAGCCCTTTCCAAGTCCCTAACAACCAACTATAATACTGGTTGATAAGCATCCAAGCACTTGGGGAACCCACTCTTTAAAAGTTAGTTGCCAAGGGAGGAAAAACTACCACTTAAATATTTCACTGAGCATCCCAAACTATTCATAGCGGGACTTATATATTCCATAAATACACGTCACTATCTGGGAGAGAAGGAAGAAATCATCTTGACTGTTGTGAAAGAGTCGGGGCCTTTGACCAGGGAGGTCAGTCTCTCAAAGAACTGCTGTGTGCTTGTGTATTATTCCATTAATTAAGATGTTCATGGTTGTATTTCTGTAATGAAGATACAGGTTTCTATCACTGCCCTTCTTTAATAAAGAAGACTTGATAGAATGGAGTAGTAGACCTATGGGGCCATTTGATTTGAGAAGATATTTCCTATTTTCATTTTTAATTACAAAAACGTGACATTGTTTTATTTGCTTTCTGTTTTCGAAAATTTGCATCAATTCCTTTATAAATATAAACTTTTGGAAACAAAAAGCAATGTGATAACAAGATGGCTCTTTGTAATTAAAAGCAAAACAGGAAACATCTTCTCAACATAACACAGTCCTTAAGTTTTTCATGGCTCTTCCAGAAGTAGGGTAAACTAAACGAGATAGCTACAAGGTCTGTTTGAACAAGTTCTCTACAAGCTCTTCTAAGAGAGCCAAATATAAGGGAAAAATTGAAATTAACTTATCCATAAGATAAAATTAGCTTAATCACAAGTTAAAATTACAAATTTAGAGACTATATGAAAGAGCTTCTACAAATTAGTTTATGTGTAAGATAAGATAATTTTAGCTCATGAAGAAGTTAATTTCAATTTTTACTCTTATTTTTTTGTCCCAGAAGGAGCTTCCAAACAGGCCAATAGTCTATCTGGTGTGCTACAACCTACATCCATTGAGCATTCACAGAGTTTTCAGCCATATCATATAATGATTGTAATTGGAGAAATAACCATATTCCATGTATCAGTAGGTTTTTTGCACAAGCAAATATATTGGAATTTATATATTACACTTCAAACCAGCAACCTCTTTCCATTCTTGAGCAAATTCAGTCGTGGCAGAAAGAACAGATACACAAACAATGCATAGAGTGATGCAACAAATTCAAAATATAAAACCCAACATAGTTATGATAAATTAATGATACAATGAACAAAAGTAATCCAAAACTAACGCGTCATAAAAACCTTAAATCAAATGAGTGTAAATAAACAAAACAATGCTACAACTACTCTAACTATTCTTATTTTGGGTAAAATCACATGTTCTGTCCATGAAAAGCAATCACGCTCGAGCCCAAAAAAAAAAAACACCATTGGCTATAAAATTCTCCCTCCAAGTATTTATATCACCTATGTACGAGTGATTAAACTAGAACAAACTCCATGCATATTGACCCGTTGGTGGGTGATAATCTAACTATTTTAGTTTACCAAATTGTGTTGACATAAGACTATAACAACGAAAACCAAATGCAGCTACAAGTATTTCAAGTGTGGAGACCATGTTCCAAATCCTTACCAAAGCAGAGTTGAGGAATCCATTAGACCTCTTATCCGGGGACCCGAACTCCACCTCATTTTCCATCATCTTCTCGTAAGGGGTCCTTATATCATTAGGCCTAGTGGTAGTGTAAACAATCTTCTTCGTAGGAGCAACACTCTTAACCAACGACTCTGACTCCAAAGGAGTAGCAGCAGCAACTTCAGAACCTTCCACGTCAGACTTCAACTTGAACATGATATGGACCCCATCCACCTCCACCTTCTGTACCTGATCACCATTAATCTTGCTCAAAAAATCGCTGTACGGCACGCTCACAAACGACGTCGCAGCCCTCGGTTCGGAGCCAGGTAAGTGAATCCCTGGCTTGAGCAACCGCATCACGAAAACCACAATCCCCAACTGCAACAACAACACTCCAACCTCTTGAGCGTGCAAAATGGGTTGCCACCGCCACTTCCCACTCTTCGAACCCAACCACCACCACCACCCCTTCCCTTGCTTCTCCCTCCTTCGGTTCGAACCAGGCCCGGTCGAACCCTTATCCACCCCCTGACCCTCCCCGCTCTTCTCGCCGGAATCCCCCTCTTGCCCACCACTCGCCCTGACTGCGCCACCGTGAACCTTCCGCGTCCTCCACAAATCGAACCTCCCGGAATCCCTCCATACGCCCTGAACCCTAACCGGTGCCGAATTGGGAACAAAACGACAGGTATTTTGCCTGAACGGCGGTGAGGGCTTCCGCCAGTTATGAGAATTGAGAACAACTTTGGTATACGTTATGGGAGAGAGATAGAGATACTCCAACGCCGACATTTGAATATGAATAGAACGAGAGAAAGAGAGATATAAATACCCACGACGTCAAAATCGAAACTTTGAATATCCTCTTCGCGTTCGCTTGCATTAATTTATATGGGTGTGGCTCCGAGATGATAATCCTCTGGCTTCTGATATGAGTGTCAATGGTAGCGGGAGAAGAAGAAGCATTGAGAAAGAGACAAGATGATCCGACAGGACATGGTAGCCGTTCGATTGACCAAGGGTTGAAGATTTTAAGGATCCAGATTTTTTTGTTCTCTTTTTTGAAAATTAATAATTATAATAACTACTTCCGTTTCGGAAGATTTTATTGTTTGGTTAGTTTGTGGTGTTCGTTGTGTGTGGGGACATACTTGGTGCGGAAGGGTGTAGAGAAATGCATTTTTATGGGTTGCGAAACTGACACGTGTAGGGTGATGATAACAAGGTTAGTCATGGGATGATTATGTGGCGTTGTCGTGTGTCAATCTGGTTCACAAGTTTGCGGGCACATCCAAAGATTGGGTGTAAGAGCCACAAAATAATAAAACATGATAAACAAAAACGGTAACCAATTTTTAAATTAGATTAGAAAAAATATTTTTACTAGAAATTATGAATACATTAAGTAATTATCACATCAAATGTTATGTTTTTAATAAATTTAATTTATAATTTGTACCTTTTGGTTGACATTTTACACATTTTTTGTTTTTGTATCTATCACATCTTTAATTTTTTTTAAATTCTTATTTATCAATGTTTTAACTTATGTAATGTATGGATCATTTATGTAGTTTATTAGTAGTTAGAATAAAAAAATTGAAAAGAGTTATGCATCTTGAAATTTATGTGGTTGTTTGTTTTTATTTATTTGGAAATGTCTCCAAGCAAGGAAGATGAAGGATTTTTGAGTCCACTGTAACTTTAATTTAATTTCATTTCCATGAATGTGAGGTGATGATGATGTGCACCTTTTGCTGGGTGTTCCATTTTTTATTTCAAAATCTGAATACCAAAATCTTTGCCAGCACTCCCCATATAATTTGAGAGAACTTCCCACCTCTGGGAGCGATTGTTTGTTTTTATTTATTTGGAAATGCCTCCAATAAAGGAAGATGAAGCATTTTTGAGTCCTTTGTCACTTTAATTTAATTTCATTTCCATGAATGTGAGGTGATGATGTTGTGCACCTTCTGGTGGGTGTTCCATTTTTTATTTCAAAATTTGAATACCAGCGGTTGTTTGTTTTTATTTATTTGGAAATGCCTCCAAGCAAGGAAGATAAAAGATTTTTTAGCCCACTGTAATTTAATTTAATTTCATTTCCATAAATCTGTGCCAGAACTCCCCATATAATTTGAGAGAACTCCCCACCTCTGGGAGCGATTATTTGCCGGAGGTGTTGGATTTTTGGAAGCCCTAGTGGCCGTCTTCTTTGATTAACTGTGGAAACGTCGTCGCCGTCTATGACTTCTAGTCACACCTCTGTTCTCCGGCAACCACAAACGTCTTCTTCTATGACTTTTGATCTCTCTTTCTCCGTTTCTCTAACAACTGGAGTTTACCCAGGCGTTGCTCTCTCACCGCTTGATTACGCCTTTCTCTCTCTGTCGCACAAACAACACTTTCACCGCCTCTCTTTCGACTTTCTCTCTCACGCTGTCTCCACTCTGCAACACCTTCCTCTCGCCTTTCTCTCTCCCTGTCTCACCAACACTCTACTAAGTCAAAACTTTGCCTTACTTTCTCTCTCCCCATCTCATTTCATTTTGGCAAAAAGAATTTACAGGCTAAGTTTCGCGCACGTGACAACCCCTTCAGTTTCATTTTAAAAAAATCAATTAAAAATAAAAAAAGCCTGGCTCGTCACCATGAAAAAAATGAGTTCGAAAATTATGTTCGAATATCATTTTCATTTTTATTAAATTAGTGAACTTTTATTTTAAAAGGGGAGAGAACTTTTGGAGAGATTTACGTACAAGCACTTTCATCTTCTCTAACATTTTTAAGCCATCATCAACCATCCTTTGCACCCATTTTTCACACACTTTCATCCAAACCATTCTTCGTACAGAGACAGAAAAAAATCAAAACAAAGAAACAGTACAAGAAAGAGCAAGAAAATCAATAAATCATGGTGAAGAAAGGGGGAATGGTGGAATAGGCTTCGAGAAAAAGAGAGGGAAGATGACGATGTAAGAGGCATTAGTAGTTGGCAACGATCTCTTTGATGGAATGGCAGTCGCGGCAGTGGTCTTGGTGGCCCGAAGAAGACGCGAGCAGAGGAGACGGTGCGGTAGTGTTTGGCACGGTTGTAAGTGGTGCAGTGGCGAGCAATGCCGACGTTTACAAACCTCCGAGAGTGGTTGTCGTCACCGTTGGAGGCTTTGCCGTGAGCATGGTTGTGTTTTGAACGTGATTGGTGGACGCACATGATGTTGTGATGGCGTAGATGGCTGCCGGTACCGTCGTGGGTGGTGCTGCCGTGAGCAGTGTCGCCGGCGGTTTGGCAATGAGTAGCAGCAATGGTGTTTGTGTGGTGGCTTTGTGTGGGAGGTAGAAGATGAAGTTGGGGAAGAAGAGTTTAAGTGATGTGCGTTCTGGATTTGATTTAGGTTTAAGGTTTTGGAAGATTCATTTAATTATTCTTCGTGCACCCCCATAACTTAATTCTCACACCTATGCAGATTTGTTTCATAATTGGACCATTTGTTTTTATTTTTCTATTTTTTATTTATTTCATGCACTCCCAAATGTAATAACCCCACACCCCACTCCTTTAATTTCCTTTTTAGACTAGGATGCGTTTACTTTATGCACCATGCATTTCTTCTATGTGCACCTCATTTCTATGTGTGTAATTTTTCTCATTGCACCCACATATTTATTTATGCACTTTCATTTTCTATTTCCAATTTTACCTTTTTATTTTATTAAATATCACATTTCAATCATATCATTTTCAAAAATAATAAAAAATATTTTAAATTGAAATAACAATTAAAATAATTTTCAAAATTGATAAAAATAAGAATAAATGAAATTTAAAATTATTTTATTTATTTTATCTTTTAGTGTCTAATCGACCGTTCGCGTCGCACGACACTTCTTTTTAAATAGAAGAATTATAAAAATAGTTTTGGTATCTAATCGACCGTTCGCGTCGCACGATACTTCTTTTTGAATAAAAATTATAAAAATTATTTTTGGTGTCTAATCGACTGCTCACGTCGCACGACACTCCTTCTCACAAATATAAAAAACTATAAAAATACTTTTGGTGTCTAAGTGACCGCTCGCGTCGCACGACACTCCCTTTCATAAATACAAAGTATAAAAAATGATTTTTGTGTCAACCCGGCCGCACCCGTCAAGTGACACTTATTTTCAAAAATGTCAAAAGACAACTTTAAAAATTAAATATTCTAATCAAGGTTCTCAAGAACTACGTGATCCTTGATTCTTCATTGTGAATGGAGATACGTAGGAGCAGGGCAAGTCCTTGTCAGGTTCACTTCCCAAAAATCAAAAGGTTTTCCAAATCATTTTCAAATAATTTTATAAAGAACTACGTAACCCTGATTTCTCATTTTTTTAATGAGAATACGTAGGACCAAGGTTAATCCTTGTCAGGTCCTTTTTAATAAAAAAATAACAATTTTGTTCAATATTTTCATATTTATGGGAAAAATAAATATTTAAAATAAACACATTTCTTTTGCAAATTTCATTAAAGGGCCTTTAGGCGGACGCTGTAGGGTGTTAATACCTTCCCTACGCGTAACCGACTCTCGGACTCTAAATTTGGTTTTCGCAGACTTTATTTTATTTTTATGGTTTTCCATAGTTTTCCAAAATAAACTATGGTGACGACTTCTAATCTCTTTTTCCAAATGAATTTATTTTTAGTTCGTCGTCCCGTCGCGATTTAGGTTGCGACACAGATGATGTGACAGGTGGGTCAGGAGATATCTAGAGGCGGAGAGCAGGGGCTACCTGGGCTTTTGAAAGCGTTTCTTTTGTTTTAAGATTTTGATGTAACTTTAATTATGTTGAATTTTGGTAAATTTTGTAATAGAATAATTGTGAACATTGGGATTATGTTACAGTTAGAATTTTGTTTAAATTTCCCGTGTTTTTTGGGAAATGATATTATACTAAATGAGGTATTTAATTTTCTTTTCTATTTTTTATTTATTAAAAATTTGTAATATTCCTTAGGGATGTTACACTCACCACGGGTTAGAACCGGGTTAGGTTGTGAAAAATTCAGTTTTTTTCAAAAGTTGGTTGAACTCAACCCGACTCACTTAACCAATGGGTTAAACGGGTTCGAGCCAGGTTGAAGGTTGGTTGACCCACTTAACCCACCAACATTTTCTTACAACTTTTTTTTAATTTTCTTTTATAATTATTTACTACTCCTAATTATATAGGTTCACAATTTTATATTTTTAAATGTTACAATGTTGCTCAATAATATTTGAATAGTTTGAATGTTTAATTAATTTGATTGTCAAGTTATATACGTTGATACTTTAATCTTTAACTATAATCTTTATAGTAAATTACTCAAGCAATCGTCTTATAAACAAATTTTTCTAAATTAGCATAACAAAAATGTGTAATTTTTTCATTTATATTTTGTTGAATAGCATGACAGAAAATGTGTAATATTAGCCATGTTTTCTTAGACTATATGGACACTTTCTTGAAAACAATTCATCATATATTAGTGGTGAGCATGATGAAGACATTGGTTCTTGATTTTACTGTGATTGGCATCTCATGGGTTACTTAAAAAATTATTTAAATATTTAAATACTTAAAAATAAATAAATATTTTTTCTATGTGGGTTGGTGAGCTAAACCCACTTAACCCACCAACCCGTGGTGGGTTGAGGCAGGTTGCAAAATTTTTGTCTCACCATAAAGTGAGCCAGGTTGGGCTCACTCATTTTAAACCCAGCTTGTGGTGAGCTAACCTGTGTGAGCTGGGTTGGCTCACTTTGACATATTTACTTGGCCCCATAATTTATATAAGATGATTCAGAATATGTAGAAGCTAACAAAGAAGCCAAATGAGAAAATTGTTTGTAACAATAATATTGTCCAATAGTATAAATAAACTAGGAGAACTGTGGAACAAGATTTGTGAATGCATTTCCGATGGAATCTTATATAATGAGCGAAGAAGGACTACAATGCCAGGTATAACACTTTAACTCACTATATGTATCATGTTTAATAGTTTACAAACTTGAACTAACATGATATATTGCAGAACTATCTCTAACCATTGAGCAATTACAAAACTTGACCTTAATAAAAATAAACAAGTTGTTGGAAATAAATGGAAAGATCCTAAAGGACTACCCATTTATGCCTTATACTGATGGATTTGTAATAAGTTTGTTAGAAAACCGGTTAATTTATGCAGATCTACATTATAATGTAAATGAACAATGACATATATTTGAAGCAAACTTCTATTCTTTCACATGTAATACACATTTGTTGCTATCAACTCAATTTTATAGTGCCCTGATTACTAAAATTGGCTCATACATTTCATAGAATAATTAATGTTGTTAGCAAGAATCAAGGTGGAAATGTTTTTATTTGTGTGGATACGGAGGAACAAGGAAAATCTTCGTGTGGAAATTTGTGATCATCTTTCTTACGATGCCAACGCAAAATTGTTTTCAATTTCAAATGGAATTGCCTCTCCTTTCCTTCTCAGAGGAAGGACAACACATTCAAAAATTTTAAAATTTCAGTGCCTATATTAGACAACTCATTTTGTAACATTATGCAAGGAAGCGAAATGTCCCAATTATTAAAGCAAGTTGACTTAATCATATGGGATGAAACGCCAATGAGATGCAAATTTTATTTTGAGGCTTTGGACAAAACTCTGAATGAGAATATAAAATCAACATAACACAATTTTTGGAGGTAAGGTAATAATCTTTGGTGGTGATTTTAGATAGACCCGTTCTAGTAATTCCAGGAGGAACCTGTTCTAGTAATTCTAAGAGGAACCCGTTCAGATATTGTACATACAACTATCGCCGCTTCATTTCTATGGGATCATTATTAAATATTAACATTAACAAAAAACATTTGTCTTTCACAAGGCAATTCAGATAGCAACTAAACAAAAGAAATCAAGGAATACTTTGAATGGATAATCAAACTCGTAGATGGAAAATTATTTGAACCTAATGATGGTTTAATAGAAATTGAGATCGAATTTTTTAACTTGGACTTTGATGATCCGATTCAAGCTATTGTTCGCAATCAATACCTTAGTTTAATGCTTAATCTATCAAAATTGCAGCGGTGGAAAAACAATATATGAGCTTTGATAGCATTGGCAATACTGAAGGATTCAAACTAAATGCATGTCAACACGTTAAACACATATGGACTGCTAAATCATAGCATTAGTCTAAAGATTAACACAGCAATCATGCTTTTGAGGAACTTAGACCAAACAAAGGGATTGTGTAACGGTACTAGATTAATAGTTACAAGACTGACAAACCTAGTTATCAGAGCAAATATTATTACTGGAAATAAAACTGGTCATGAAATATATATACCACGAATGTCTATGTCACCATCACAATCATCATTGCCTTTCAAACTTATAAAAAGACAATTCCCAATGATTTTATCCTATGCGATGATAATTAACAAAATCCAAGGACAATCACTAATTATACTTATTATCTCCAGTTTTTAGTCATGACTGAATACATGTTGCAGTATCTAGAGTATAGAGCAAAGCTAGACTGAAGATACTAATCAATGACAATCAAAAAAGGCCTTTGGACTATACAAAAAGTGCAGTTCTTAAAGAATTGTATCATAATCTATAACAAGTGATACCAAACCGAATGCATAGATATGCCTTAACCATATGCAATATTTGTTTACCATGTCTACGTCTAATTGTTCCATATATATTTCAAGTTTCAACAATACCAAAAATATGGTTCCTTTCCAAGACTATAAAAAACACCACACAACATTTATGCGACAACTTGGTAAATGTACCAACTCAAGTACTTTAATTATAAATACGTACACCTAATTAGGTTATTTTGTTATCTTAAATCTTAGTGGGAACAGAGAACTGTAATTTGTTTCTACAAACTACAGTACCAGATTATCAATTTTTAGGGTGGGTACTTTTTTTTACTACCCAACACCTAAACTTCACCATACAAATTATTCAGACAAACAAATATATTAACTATTCAACCAAACCATACAAACAATAACAAAAGAAACGAAAACAAAAATTTAGTACCTTAGAAAAGAAACACAATTGTTGAAGTAATCCACCAACAAACCAACCCATAACACGATTCCAAGATACAAATTTGTTAGGGGGGTCAAAATGGGCCAGTTCAGCCCGTTTCAACCTGGCCCGAATCTGGCCCGACCAAGCAAAACAAGTTATGTTGTGTAGCCCAGCCTGTGGGCTAGCGGGCTGGCCCACCAACTTTGCCTTTTTTTTCAAGTTTTTTACTCAAGCTCAATTTCAGTAGTGTAGGCCTAAATAACATGTAACATAATTTTTTTTTCCAACATACTACATCAGTTTTACAACTAGTAGTTTCAAGCTTCCATTCCATGTCAAAAAACACATATTCAACAAAACTAAAGCCATTAAAACAAAAAACACATATTCAACAAAACTAAAAACACAATAAAGCAATAGTATGTTCACAACCTAACCACCACACCATTAGGTTTTTCATTTGTTTTTAAATAATTCAGAGTATGCACAATATGCCACACATAATTTGAAATTACAACCATAACAACATTTCATATTGGTTGAATTATATAACCTGCATTATATAATAATAACAACTACAACAACCAACAATTACAACACCACCAAACTAAAGTCAAATGTGCATTAATATTGAGTAATATATCAGCTAGGATCCACGCCACACATAATCTGAAATTACATCCATAACAACAATTTATATTGGTTGCATTATATAACCTGCATTATATAATAATAACAACTACAATAGCCAACAATTACAACAACAACCAACAATTACAACACCACCAAACTAAAGCCAAATGTGTTGTAATATTGGGTAATAGATCATATAGGATTCATGTTCACCAGACCTATAAAAAAATCAGTACAATTAAATGTGAGATAATGTATCAATGTTCCACAAAACTATAATTTATGGTTGCATATGTAAAGAAAAACAATACAGTTACACAAAGCATGAGTCAAATAAAAGCAACTCACCTTCAATCTTCATCAATTTCCTTTTCAAGGTTATTAGATCCACCCTTAGAACAACTTCCTTTACTCTTCCATCTTGGTCAACATCGTCATCTTAAAATAACACATGGAATGAAAATGAAAAAAATAAGTTAGAATATGAAAGATTGTATATGGAAATATTTTGTTAGAATTTGTATCAAAGAAGTTACCATATTAACGAAACCTATGTTTCCAACTACAAGTACAAATTATTGCTTCAACATGTTTTGACAATAGACGACTTTTATACTTATTCAAAATTCTTGAACCAGTGTTGAAATCAGATTCATATGCAACTGTGGTAATTAGAATATTTAGCAAGTCTCGAGCCATGATTGGCAAATATGATAAACGTTGACTATTACTCTTCCACCATTCAAGAGCATCCAAAGGTTCAGTAAATGGAATTACTAATGTTGGCTCATCCAAGTATATGTCAAGTTGGTTCTTTCCTATATGAACAGAAACCATAAGCTTGCATTGTGTTAATTCCTAACATAAAAATCAAAATCAGAATTTAATTTATATGTTAATTAATAGTGGTTAAATTAGTACAAATTAATTTGATTATATTACTTACATGAAGAGCATTTGACTTGATCGAATCAATTGAGGATGACGTTGTTGTTGACAAATCACTATGCTTACGCTTTAGGAGATGGGATTAGGAAGTGTCATTTTTGGAACAATATTCAGAAAAAAGCTTGTACAATTTTGCTTTCATGTTCTCTAACTTTACTTCCCAAGTAAGAGGCTCTATCTTTTCATAGCAATATCCCAATTTTCCAACTTCATCCTTGGGTCTAAGATTGCCCCAAATGCAAGGACAATGCTATATTCATCATAGTATTTATCAAACTTTACCATCATCTTTTCAACCATATCTTTGATAACTTAATCTTCATCTTTTAAACTTTCCATAAAAAAGGTTTGGATGTTCCAAACTTGTAAAAAGTACAAGTTTGATGTAGGATAACTTGAGGCAGAAATCAAATTTGTAATCTCATAAAAGGGTAACAAGAAAACACAATTTTTTTAACTCTTTTCCATTTCTCCTCAGATAGACAATACTTATAACTCTCATCAATTTAGTACAAACTAGCAAACACACGTTGATATTTAAGGGCACTTTGAAGCATCAAATATGTAGAGTTTCACCTTGTAGGAACATCAATACACAAAGTTGTCTTGGCATCAATATCCTCCATTTTTTCAATGCATTGTTTAAACTTCATCATCCTACTTTAAAAACCCCTAACATATTTTATGTTCTCCCTTATATCGTCTAAAGAATCACCAAGATCTTTTAATCCTTATTGCACAATTAAGTTTAAAATGTGTGTACAACAACGTACATGCAAAAACTCACCATCACAAACCAAGGCATTTTGCAAAAGAAGCTCACTTTTTAAAGTTTTTATCAAAACATCATTAGTAGATGCATTATCCAAAGTCAAAGAAAATATCATTTTCTCAATTTCCCAATCATGCAAAAATCCATTTATTTTCTTTGACAACTCAAAGCTAGTGTGAGGTGGAAGGAAGTGGCAAAAGTTCAGAATTTTACTACACAATTTCAAATTTGTGTCAACATAATGTGCTGTCAAAGCAATATAACCCTCACCAATTATAGAAGTCCACATATCAGATGTTAAACAAATCCTATTTCCTATTTTCCTGAACTCTTCCTTTAGCATGTTTTTTTCTTTCCTATGTATTTTCAAAACATCACTTTTTATCGTATTTCTTGAAACTAAACATGCATCAGGATTCAGATAACTTATCCAAGTTCTAAGCGCTTCATACTCAACAAAGTTGAAAGGTAAACCATGCTGGATAATTAAATTAGCACACAGCTCACGAGAAACCATTGGATTTATTCTTCTTGCTTTCAATTTTCCTTGCCCGTCCACTATCATTTGCCTCACATCTTCAAATTTAAGTTTACTACATTTCTCAATGTGACGCTTCAAATGAGAAGTTTCATACTTTTTACTACCAATAATGTATTTTTGGTTTCAGCCATTACACTTTGCCCTCTCTTTACCATCATCACTAACCCAAATCCTAGTGAAATATTTCCAAACATCAGAAGTTGTTGACTTATCAGTTTTCTTAGAAGAGGTTTCTTTAAGTTTAACACTTTCATCCATATCCTCTTCAAGCACATCAACATTCTCAATTTCATCATTAACACTTGGAGGAGGATTAGTTTCATCATTAACACTTGGAGGAGGATAACTATTTATATTTGACTCGTCCATTATATCTTTCTACCTACCCCGGGTTCACTAAATCCTAACACAAACAAATAGAATAACATCACCCAGTCAAAAAACCACAAACAACAACCCAATACAGCAACATAAACATCAACACAACAACATTTCCAGCTCAAAAAATAGCACCAGAACACAACTAGACGACAACACATCAAACAATTACCATAACTTACAACCACACAAACATAAACAGACATTCCAAAAATTATTCATCTTTTTAAAAGAATTAAAGGCTCGATTTTGGTTACCTCTAATCCAGAGAAGCGTTTCACGACAACAACATCGACCAAATCCAAATTGGGGGAAATGACGGCAACAACAATCACAAAATGACTCCAAATTGGGGTTTGGATCACACAAACCTTCGTCTCCAATTAGGGAAATCAGAGTGTTAGGGAAAATTAAGGTTACAAAAGTGTTAGGGGTACAAATAAGACTATTCTAGAAGGTGGTCGTGCGTGGTGGTGGTCGTGTGTGGTGGCGGTCGCCCTTCTTCGTCCTTGAGTTCGTAGCATGGTGGATCTCCTTTTGCTGAGGTCGTAGCATGGTGGTTGATTTGGTTTCGTGGCCTGCAAAGAAATTGGCGATACGACGGAGGAGGCGCGACGCGAGCACTGTGGTGGTGACGGAGGAGGTTCTCTAGTTCTCGCAAGGGTGGGTGTGAGTCAATGACGAGAGAGGCTGCACTACACCATGTTCACAAGCAAAAACAAAATGAATTGAATTTTCTATGCCTTTCAAGTTGCACGTGGTGTTTAAGTTGCACATGCACGTGGGTTTTTATTTTAGGGGCAGGCTGTAGGCTAACCGTTGTGGCCCGCAGGCTGGCCCGCCGGGCTGGCGGGCTCATTGGGCCAGGTTGATTCAGGTTCGCAGGTTGTATTTTCCAATCTGACCCGTATTTTTTTGGACGGACTGGCGGGCCGCCTGTCGGACTTGACCCTTTTTGCCATCCACTAAAAATTGTGGACCAATTTTCTTATATTTATGAACCAATATTCTTCCATGCAATCAAAACACATTACTCATAATTATAAGATCTAACAACAAACATATACTTTCTATTGTTATGCATCCTAATAACCACCACACGTCTACGGGTGGACTTTTCTAAGTTCACCTCCCCGATTTTCTTGTTGGAGCCCCTCGTCCATTGATGGGCTTTTCTAAGTTCACCTCCCCCATTTTCTTATTGGACTTGATATTCAAAATATTACATTTATCTATGATTCATAATACTTATATACAATTTCAAAACATTTTTTCATACCTCCAAACCTTAACTAATTATTACCATGCTATAAAAGTATTTATTGCTATAAAAAATATTTTGTAGTCATTATTCCATAAATTTAATTAATGACCTTCTATTCATCACACCAAGAAACTAGAATCATTGTGATATCAATTACATTATATACTTATATACAATTTCAAAACATTTTTTCATACCTCCAAACATTAACAAATTATTACCTTGCTATAAAATAATTTATCGCTATAAAAAAATATTTTGAATGCATTATTCAGTAAATTCAATTAATGACCTTCTATTCATCACACCAGAAAATTAAAATCATTGTGATATAAGTTACATTTATTATATTTAAAACTAAAATCATTGTTATTTCAAGTAAATTATCGATTACATTTACTTATTTCTTACTTTAATAGTAATATTTATAACAATACAGCATAATTCCAAAGGTCTAGAGATGAAATAAAATTCCAATCATGAACTTTCACATCGTCATTTCCCGTCAACAATTGCCTTAATTTTTTCATTATATATTTCACTATATAATAATTTCATCACTATTATATTTTTATATAAGTCAAACATATTATTAACCAATAAATAAATATTGGAAAAAAATATATAAACTCATATGTACACACCAAAAGACTAGTACTTAATATAAATATTTCAAAAGATATCAATTAATATTTGAATATTTTGAATGTATAAATCCATATATAATTTATATATGGTGGTTGTATATTTATTTTTTCTAAAATTGATTTACTGTGATTTGTTAATTAAAATTTCTCTTTTATACAAAATTATCTACATACAGGGCGGAGCTTTTTGGGGCAGGGAGGGCCTGGCTGTAACATCCCGTTTTCATAGTTTTTATACTATTAAACAAAACATTTTAAATTCCAATAATTCAGAAGCAGATGATGACGTAGGTCAGTAAAATGTAAAATACAGTCATCCTCAAAATAACCATACATACCCTGGATCAAATACATACAGTCCTTACATTTCTAGAGGGATTACAAAACATCTGGCCTATTAAGCCTAACAAAAAGTTACAACTACTAAAGGAACGTCTAATATACTCATCTCCTGTCCCGGAGGGGTGCATCCTCACCTGTAACTATATCTGCTCACGTCAATCGAGAAGGACGGTCATTGCATAAATAGAAGACACAAGAAACACACAAACATACAAGAAGGGTAAGCTAACTTGAATCAAGACAAATCATGCAATTGTTATATATAGGCCGAAAACAGAATTTATCACACAAAGAATCTAAATCATCCCATCAATCTCAACCATACCCTATACACCCTTTTAGACTCAATATCCGGATTATGTAAGTGGCATTGGAGCTCTTGGTGGCTTGCACTCGAGATGGTTCCCACACTCTGCAGAGTTTTAGGTACAAGGGGTATTCACCCAACCACTCTCAAGGTAAATCCCATCACCTCTATGACGGATCGAGTTCATAGACCAAGACCTCCTGCTACTCCTCCCGACATAACCCATCATGCTCTACTTGAGTCTTGATGGTTACTAGGAGCGTCAAGATGCCACCAATATGAGTCCTAATGCCCTTACATTTACTAAAACTATCTTCCTTAGAATTTCCCTTGAAATTCCAATTCCACAATTCTCCACTAACTACACTTCCACAAATTATAATCAAACAGACTATTAATCATAAAGTTCACATGTATAATAGTCAATTGTAAATATCAATTCACTAGCACAGATTCATTTCATCAAAAACATAAGAACATTCAACTCTGCAGTGAAACTCGCCCAAGCTAGGGGATCTCGCCTGGGCTAGGGAGTAATCTCGCTTAGGCGAGTCGCTCTCGCCTGGGCGAGACTCCAAACAGAGAGCAACCCCAAAATCTGAGTGAACTCTCGCTCAGGCTAGGCTGTTTCGCCTAGACGAGATTTGATTCTCGCTCAGGCGAAGTCAGCTCGCCTAGGAGAGACCTCGCGCAGCATCAGGGGTGGTTTTCTGTCATTTTCGCTCAGGCGGAAACTACTCGCCTGGGCGAGATCATCAGAATTTTGAGCTGTCTCAACATGCAAACCACACAATTCATGCCCAAAACGAATTCTACCACATACAATTGTTCACACTCATCAATCAACATTCAGTTCATGCAATTCTAGCCTATATCAATGATCTGTTCGCAAAATTAGGATGATAGGTTAGCTTCCCTTACCTTAATTGATCACCAATCCACTATTATGGCTTCTCACAGTGAGGCACTCCAATTCACAACCTAAGAGACTGAAATGAAGGTTCATACAGTAAGGATAGGGCCCTAATTTCTGTCTGGATTGAAAACAACTTCCAAATTCGAAATTAATTAGAAGTGAGAAGGAATTTCTACTTACTTTGAGAGGATGGAGGTTTAGTTAGGAGGGAGGTATCAACTGGCCCTTCTAATTTGTCTGCTGAAATCAAGAAGAAGGATGGGTCAGCAATGGATGTTGAACTCTGGTTGAGAGAAAGGGAGGGACCAGTGCAGAGTGAAGGAGAGTTGGGGTCTGTGAGTGTTTTTCAGTGAGTGAGAAGTGGTAGAGAAAAGAGAGATAAAATGGGGCTTCACACTGGCCCCCAAAATTTTGATTTTTTATTTATTTATATATATATATATATAATATTTAAATTTTTTAAAATTTTTTAAATTGTAGGTAATATATATTAAAAATTAATAAAAATTAAATTTTTTTATTTTTTATTTCTTTTATTTAAACATAACATTTAATATAAATATAAAATTAAATATAAAAAAAATTAGGTTTAATTTTTCTTTTGGTCCCTGTTTTTATTTAAAAATTGACACTAGGATTAGGTTAATTACACCAACAAAGCAAATTATTCATATTAAGAGTGTCAATTTTAATGAAAAGATCATTGATCTGTTTCGAGAAATTTAACAAAATTTATCATAAAAGATCGAATTACATTAGTTTTTTCAAAAATTGGGATCAAATTGAGACTAAAAAAATTGGAGGACCAACTTAACATTTTTATACCAAAACATGAATCAAAAGAGTAATTAAACCAAATATTTATTAACATAATTTTTATTTTCCTTTTTATTGTCTTTTTAATTTTTCACAGATTGTAATAATCTCTCACTCCCATACGTCTTCTTTTTTTTTTTTTTTTAAAAAAATTAAACATAAACTCGTTATATTTCTCATTTATCCTCTTCCTTTCCCGTCTCTTGTCTTACTTGATAATGAAAACATTATTTTTTTATTTCATGAGCTTTTTGTATAGTTTTTTTATGAATATAGAAAAAAAATAGTGTATTATGTATTAATAATAATAAATATATTTTTTTTTAATAATTTCATGTCTTAATTTTTTATTAGATTATGATCAATTATTTTTTAGTATTATTTACAAAAAAGGTATATTGATAAATAATGAAAGAATAAATTAATCGTTTAAGAGTGGTGAAAATGAAATTATTGATTAAAACAAGATAGATTCTACCTCTTCACATATTTTGAAACATTATACTAATGATAAAAAATGTTCAGTTAAATAAGTCATTTTTTGAAGCATTATACTAATAATTGAATCTAATGATCTCAAAATTATATTATTTTGGCCCCTCGACGTTTTTGGTCAAGATTCGCTAACTTAAGCTTATATGTATTGCTTGCTTTGTAAAATGGGATAACTAATACATGATTAATTCTTGAAGGGTTAAATATGTTTTTGGTCCTTCAAGTTTTAGTAAAATTTAAAATTAGTCTCTCTTCAAAACTTTTGACCAATTTAGTCCTTCATATGTAGGATGTGAATTTAGTCATTTTAACCAAATTTTATTAAATTTATTTGACATCTCAAACTTGCTTTATGATAATATTTGAGTTAATATTAAAGCGAAAATGTGTCAAACGTATAAACAATTCAAATACTATCATAAAATGTGTTTAAAACTTCAGATAAACTTAACAAAATTTAGTTTGAAAGACTAAATTCACGCATTTCTAGAAATAAAAGACCAAATTGGTCAAAATTTTTGAATAGGGACTAATTTCAAATTTAACTGAAACTTGAAGGGCCAAAAACATATTTAATTAATTCTTGAAAGATAATAGAGTTTTTTCTTACTCTTTTAATATATATATATATATATTTATATATATATATTTATATATATAATATTAATAATATTATTATAATTTAAATTACTACAATATTTGTACAAATGTTCAGATCGATTTAGTATCGTAAATAATTTTTATGGTGTTACAATAACTAAATTGTTAGTTTTTTAGTTTAAGGATTATCTAATAGAGATGTTAAATTATATATATAATTTACATAATAAAACTATTTAATTTAATAAAAATAAAAATATCAATATTAGTTGAAATATATGTAACTACCTGTATTTGTGTTTATTTTTTTAGTGATAAAATTAAAAAAATATAAATTTATTATCATAATTATTAAAATTATAAAAAATGTATCCTTAGTTTAAGGATTATGCAATAGAGATGTTAAATTATATATTTTTTACATAATAAAAATATTTTATTTTAATAAAAAATAAATTTATCAATATTAAATAAAATATATGTAACTATGTAAATTTTTTTTTTTTTCTGTTAGTGATAAAATTAAAAAATATAAAGTTATTATCATAGTTATTAAAATTATAAAAAATGTTTCCTTAAAAAACAATTGTAAATATAAATTATTTTTAGACTTAAATACCTTTTTGGTCCTCATTTTCGCAGTGTTTGTTGCGGATGATCCTCATTTTGACATAATGTTTAAAATGGTCCTCATTTTTATCGAATGTTTAAAATGGTCCTCATTTTCGCAATTCATGTTTTATTTGGTCTTTTTTTAAGGCCGTTTAAATCATTAACGGAGCATTGTACATGGTGACAAGTTTGTATTATGGTGTGTTACGTGTACTGTACATATGACTAATTAACGTTAATTTTTCAATTTAGGGGAAATTTTGCAATTAGAGAAATTTCTTCATTTTCGTATTTCTTGAGCTCGGATTTGCAGAGAAAACAGCTAATATTTGTCATTTCATCATTGGATTGCAGTTGCACTCTTCATTTCAATTTTTCAGTTAATCATCATCAACGAGGTAAGTGGGTTTAGGGTTTAAATAAGTTAAGCAACACAACTACCAACACCAGAAGAACCATCTCAGCAATTTATGATGAAATTACAGATTAGGAAGAGACCATGATAACAACTACAAACGTCTTAGTTATTTTTTAGAATTTCTGATGTAGAATTCATTATTGATGTACTACATTTTGACTTTCCTTAAACTTCGTTCAATTTCACTTTTGCCAAACATTGATGTAGTGCATTTTGATGAGGATGAATTAATGTTATGAATTTAACTTCTTCCAGACTTAGATCAATTTAATTTTTCCCAAGCTAAGCTTAGATCAATATCACTTACTTCAATGCTCAGATTAAGATGTCATTTTGAACATGTTGGGACTAATATAACATAATCAAACTAATTCATTTATTCATTTAACAATAGTACAAAACAGATCGGACTTTAAAAGATTACACACAATAACAGTACGAATAATACAATAACAACACAAACCCTATTACTAATTGCAACCTCTTCTCAACAACTTTCAATGATTTCTCCAAATCATTAATCTGCCTCATTTGTGTCATGATGATGACATCTTTTCATCAACACCACCATTTGAAAAAGTTGCAGCTCACATTATTAGAACCACCACTCTGTAAATCAATAAACCAAAAATTAAAATCAATTTATTATTAACACAAAAATAAAAACAGATTGTACCCAAAACTTTCTACCAATATTCTTGCCATCCTCAAAGTTGTCATCTCTTCACAACTACAAATCGGGGTTAATCCATTTCTCATTGAACCACCAACAGTGCACAAAGTGATACAACACGGTTGCTCCAACGATTACAACCAGAGGTAAAGGAAGAAGATTGAGATCGTAACATACCTATATAATGGGATTGCAGCAACACCAATTGGGAATGGAGGAACAAGATTGTCAAAACTCATCAACTGCCCAAACATCCCTTACCAAAATCCTAGCTCACTTATTTATGCCCAAATATCTAATTACCACACATGTATAGTACACGTAACACACCCTAATACAAACCGTGCCACATGTACAATGTTCCGTTAATGATTTAAACGACGTTACAAAAAAGGACCAAATAAAACACGAATTGCGAAAATGAGGACCATTTTAAACATTCCGTCAAAATGAGGACTATCCGTAACAAACACTAGGAAAATGAGGACAAAAAGGTATTTAAGCCTTATTTTTATTAGTTTCTATAATTTTATTTTGGGTAGGTTTTTATTGTGGATAACTAGCTTACTTTAAATAAGAAAAATAATAAAAAATGTACATTGAAAATAATAGTGATAAAATATATCATCATTTTTAGTTATATATTTTTGTATAAGGAAAGGACTTTTTAGCTATATATTATTTTATAAAATTATATTTTTTATATAATATAACTTTAATAAAATAAAAATGTATATGCATGCATTTTTGCCAGAAAAAAAAAATAGAATGGTCAAAATTTCTACATTGTAAAAAAATATTATAAAAGAAATTCTGTTTAGTAATTACCAGTAAAAAACATTTACATTTTTATTACATTAAAATAATAGATTTACAGAAATATATAATTTTTCAAAAAAATATGTTATATATTAAAATTAAAATAACGTAATATAAAATTATATACAATTTTATGAAAAAGACATTAAAAAAAATTAAGTAGAAATTATTAATTTATTATTTAAAATTAAACGTTATTCAATTACTTTGTTGAATAATAAATTAACTTTTTATTTATCAGAAAATAATATTTTTTATAATATAAACATTAAAGAAAATTAATAATAACTTATTCTTTTATATAACGTTACAGAATACGATAATAAATGAAAATATGATTAATTAATTAATATATTTAATTATTTCAGAGTTTTTACAGTATCAATGCACTTTTTTTTATTTTTTATATGACGTTACAGAAGATAAAATAAATGACAATTAATAGGATTAATTTTGAAACAGGTTATGCGCCTCGGCAATTGCAAAAACCTTTATTGTATTTATATATTTAATGTCACTTTCTCTGTCAGGTTTCTATACACGCCTCATCTCTGCTCCATACAATATCATTGATCAACTTTGTTGTCAGATAATGAATTTCAGATGACTTCATCTTTCTATTCTTTTTTCTTCTGAAATCATCATATTTGGTACTCAATTGCTCTATTTGCTATTTGTTTATCTCTATATCTGGAGCACACCCCATTTTTTATCAAACACTAATCTCTCATATTTTTTGTTCTCTGGAGATTCTTGGGTTGATCATAGGAGTTAAACTCTGGTATTTTACATTTCTTCTTTCTGGGTAAATTTATTTATCAAATTCATCCATGCATGAAGGTTCTTGTAGAATTAACATGATGTCAATCACATCCCTGTAGATGAAGTATACCATTTAATTTTTATTCTTCTGATGACCACCTCTGTAAGTTTGAAACATTCATTTTTCTCTGTTCCTCTTCCCCGACTTAATTTCTTTATCTTCTGATCATTTAGGGGAGCCATAAGCAGAGAGAAAAAAAGGACTTGGTACCTGAACCAACATATAAAAGATGGCTGTCACTAAGGTCTACATTGTGTAAGGATATTTTTCAAATGCTACTTTAGTAGAAATTTCTTTTATCTTTCATATTCTACCTTAAACATTCGTCAATCATATTCTTGAATTTTGAAGTTTGATGACCTTGAGGTGTTGCATCAATCTTTTAGGTATTACTCTATGTATGGACACGTGGACACCATGGCAAGAGAAGTGCTGAGAGGGGCTTCTGCAGTTGAAGGTGTTGAAGCAACACTCTGGCGGGTAATTCTTTCGATCAGTTACAATGAGCAAGTTGTGGTTTTGGTTGTGTTATGGAAATCTCGAAAACCAGTCCCTAATGGCAGCAATTGCAGTTTTGAGTGGCAATTTTTAATTTTTTCAATTGGATCCTTTCAATTTGAGTTGATAATTTGGTTTTGGTTGGTGAAAACAGGTACCTGAGATGCTTTCTGACCTAATTTTGAAAAAGTTGAAAGCCCCTTCTAAACCAAATGATGTACCAGACATAAGGCCAGAACAACTTGTGGAGGCTGATGGTTTGATATTTGGTTTTCCTTCTCGTTTTGGCATGATGCCAAGCCAGCTGAAGGCCTTCTTTGATGCCACTAGTGGGCTATGGGCATCTCAAGCACTGGCTGGCAAACCTGCTGGAATCTTCTGGAGTACTGGTTTTTATGGCGGAGGCCAAGAACTGTCAGCGTAAGTATCCATCCCCTTCACAATGCCTCAAAATGTTTCATTTGGTTCGTTCTTCTTACATGAATAGGAAAGAAAATAGCCTCTTTCTGTAAAAGAAGTAGCCTTAATGTTAATGAATTGGTTCCATCCTCTATGCAACTATTGATCACATATTAGAACAAGGAGTTGTATTACTTTGCAATTTGCATGACTGTCTACAACTTTCCTCAATACTGGAATGACTTGTATGCATCTACAAATGTCATTATTTCTGTTATTATCCTTGTTAGATCGACTAGAGATAAAATCAATTTAAACTATACAAGTGGGTGTAAACCTCACTTTATAAATATTGTTATTGAATTTCGGCCATGACGAAAATCGGTAGCAGTTTTCCGGTTTGTCACCACAATAAGGTGGAGGCGAATCGGATATCACATGACGATCCATGGCGGCCGCTTTAGACATGACGGGTGGCATTTGGGTTCTGAGAAAAAAGATGCAAAGAACCCTAATTGCATTTGGGTTCTGAGGCTTTAAAAAATGGACCAGACCCACTAAAATTCTCTTAAAATACATTCTTTTACTTAAAGTTACTACAGAAGTAAATCTCCTTTTAACTTTTTCCTTCTCAACATTACTTTCCAACATCAAGTATCACTCTTGTAACTGCCAGCCACCATTGCCAGCTTCTGCCACCACCAAACACCTCCAGCAGCTGCCGCCATCGGCCACCACCAATTCTTTTTCTTTTTTCAATATTTTTTTCTATTTCTCTATTTTCACTATAATTGCCAATGATCATAATACTTCAATATCATTATTTTTGTATTAAAATTATAGGTGGAGGTATTATATTTTCTTTACCGCATTATAAAGGTTTTTGGGATCACTGATATAATCCGTTATCCGATATCAATAACACTGCTTATGAATTGATTTTGTAAGGTTAAGTTAAGCTTAAAGTTTACTTCTTAACAACCTTCATGGACCATGGCTTATGGGGGCCACTTGATTTTATTTTACTTCAGTTTGTTGTTTATGTTGTGGTTGCAGATTGACAGCAATAACTCAATTAGCTCATCATGGTATGCTTTTTGTTCCTCTTGGATATACTTTTGGAAGAGGCATGTTTGAGATGGATGAAGTAAAAGGAGGTTCCGCTTATGGGGCTGGAACTTTTGCAGGAGATGGATCTCGTCAACCTACTGAACTAGAACTGCAGCAGGCCTTTTACCAGGGTAAATACCTTGCTGAAGTCACAAAAAAGCTAAAAGGCTAACTGTGAACAGGCTTGAGGTTGGTTTTACTGATAGACATGATAGAAAGGTCTCATGTTGCTCTTCTTTTTCTTGGTTATGTGGCTGCAAGAATGTGCATCTTCTGTTCTGATGAAATAATAAGATATTTAGTATTTACAAAGTAAGAAGAAGATTGTGCAAATTCTGAAACTTGAAAACATCTTTATTAGTATGGCTAGTCATGAAAAAGACTACCTTACTAATTGATCAATAAAGAAATCACATTTCATATTCATTTTCTTCATGCATCACAAGGTTACTCCATTTTCTGATTCTGCCATAAACAGAGAGGATGACTCATTTTCCTTGAACTGCATATATATGAATTACTTTTATAGAATGGTCAATTTTTATGTAGTATAAGTGATTTTAATGGGTGTTTGTACACTTAATCAAAGTTTGAAGACATTCAAGCCTAATCTATTTGAAACATATAACAGAAGCAATATCATGCATTGTCCTTTTGTTGTGCTGGATAGTTTATCATTTCATACCATTGTTTTATAACGAGTCATAATTTTCTTGGATTCACATTAAGAATGAATAGCATTTAGATACTGGTTGGAAAAAAATTGGTGATAATGCAACACTGGTGGATTTATATTTTGGTTAGTCATACGTGCAGACTCTGTCTACCAAAAGTCAAAGGTTTGTTTATGAAAATAGACGAAAGAAGAAAATGACAACTGAACTAATGCATAAATAACAAGTGTTTGTCTTAGTAAGAATTGGCCACATAACATGAAATGACACCATATCAGTCAGCATTTCTGGATTACAAATAGCTGCTTCAAAGCAATTCATATATAATTAATCAAATTAAGACTCATCCTCTAATGCATGATATTCAGGCATAACCTCTAGCTAAGGAGAAAGATGCTTGTTGACTCAAGCCAAACTACTCAAACAATTATGGGGTGAAAACCAGTAATTGTGAAAACAGCAGTAGTTTTGATGAATCTCTCACCATCAAGACATGTGAGTTGAAACATTCTGTAGTAAATATGGTCTAGAAGAAATGCACCTTACAGTTACTTGAAAGTTAAACCTGTTTAGATGCATGACTGATTTGCACATTTTCTAGAAAGAGAGAATGAAGTTGGATGCAAAAACTAAGGAATGTAAGTACTTGTTTCACTAAGGGCCAAGTTTGGTTATTGTCGAATCCTAAGAATAAAATTATTAAAGGGGGAACGTTACGTTCTTTGATTATGAAACTATTCAAAATTTTGGTTAAATAACCCTAAAGTCTCAAACTACTTGGCATGATAATAAAATTCCTATACTATGCTCTTAATAAAACAAAGTTATAAATGATATTTAATCATATGGATAACTAAAAGTATAAAAAAATATAATATTATCCTATCCAGTATCCAGAAAAGAGTACGATCATTCCCGAATTTGAATTCTCGACAGGCATGACATGAATAAATAAGAAAAGAACGCGGAATAAGACAGAGATGGAGGATGCCATAATCTAACAGATTAATAAGTCAAGTGAAGATTCGTTTATAAGTCAAGTGAAGATTCGCCATAAAGAAGTGTTAATCTTTGATAAGAACAGAGGCCTAAGTCAAGAACAAAGAGAATCATCTCTTTAGTGAAATCAAATTTAATATATGACTCAAAGTATCTACATCAGTTTTTGGTACCCCTAAATATAAGCACAAAAGTTAACCTGGGAACTCTACAAAAGGCTTGAGTCCAAAAACATAAAAACATAAACTAATTTATCAAAGAAAGCCCAAAACCCAAAAACATAGAAATATAACTAATTTCTAAAGAAAAACCCAAGTCCAAAAATATAAACTAATTTTCCTAAAACTATCCTTCAAATGTGCTACAAGTCATGATCTTCATAACCTTTAAATTTCCAGTTGCTTATAGTAGCATCAGGAGCCTTTGAATACATTTGATCTTTCAATCTTTTGCTCCTTATCCTTGTCATAGGTCCTTTGAATTCTAAAGGTTCATCTTCAAGTTCTTCATATATGGAATCTAGGGATAGTCCTCTATCAAAACAATTAACTCAAAAGATTAGTTTGGGTGAGAAATTTTTAAGGGTTAAATAATACATAAATAATTCATCCTAATCAACTAGTCCCAGTCGAATTAGTTATATCAATGCCTAGTACCAAGACACACGAATTTGACCATATCCTAATGGTCACCAAAATCAAGAGTAAGTAAGGAACCATTAAAAGGCTAGTCATTGAATTAAGCATAATATACCTTAATCAACTAGTTATCTCTGTTTAGGGTTGTCAATTTGACTTATAACCTACGGGTAAACCCTATCCCTCCCTTGAATAAGTTCCCTTTTATAGGGTCACTAAATGAGGGGGCCAAAAAAGGTTCTAGGCCTCAAAACCCCCTCTCAAAGTGGGTTACTGTTACGGTCAAAGTGGGTTTGACCCACTACAAGACTTTAATCAACTCTTAAAAACAACACTTGCAAGGGTTAAAGTTGAGTCTTCTTGGCTTGAGGGTCAACCTGAGTCCACTCGGAATAATGTTCGAGCCGAGTAGCCCGAACAGAAGGTTGAAGGCAAAATTTATTGTTGAGTCAGGCTGGGACAAAGGTCAAGTCGAGTTGGTCAGGCTAAATCTCAAGACGAGATCACAAGACCGAAGGTCGAGATGAGCTCACCAAGCCGAAGGTCGAGATAAGCCATCATTGGCCGAAGGTCGGGACAAGCCAATCCAAGTTAAAGGTCACAATGAGTTTTCTCATATCGAAGGTCGGGATGGACCATCTCAGGCTAAAGGCCAAGATAGGCCAGCCTGAGGTGAAGGTCGAGATGGGCCACTATCCCAAGTCGAAAGTCGAGATAGGGAGGCCTGGGTCGAAGGCTGGGACAAGCCACTCAGGGTTGAAGGCCAACCCAACCCCTCCTGGGCCAAAGGTTGAGACAAGCCAAATTGGGCCAAAGTTCGAGACTAGCTTGAGCCAAAGGTCAAACATGTTGTCTTAGGCCTAAGGCCGAGATAAGTCATCCTAGATTGAGGGTTGAGACGGGTCATTCCTAACTGAAGGTTGATATGAGCCGGAGGTCGAGATTGGTTGTCCCAGGCCAAAGGTTGAAATGAGCCAGCTCGGACCGAATATTATGACGGGTCGACCTGGGTAGATGGTCAAGACGAGTCGTCCTATAGCGAAAGTCATGACGAGTCGACTCAAGTAGAAGGTTGAGAAAGGCTGACCTGAGATGAAGGTTGAGACAGGCTGGCCTGAGATGAAGGTTGAGACATACACGTTCAGGAAAAATTTCGTGACAAGCGAGCCTGAGCAAAATTTCGAGACAACGAACCCGTGCACAATGTCGGGAATGGTGGACTCGGATAAAATGTCAGTTTGAGCTGAAATTTTGATTTGTATACTAATTGTTGTTTATATGTTCAATAATATGTTTTAAGAAAATTAATACTTTTTCATGTTTAAAAAACGGATCATGGGCTGGCTATGGTCCATATGGCTTTTGTGAGTATTTTGGGCATGTGAACTTTTTCAATGGAAGGCTTTTTGGCTCTGGAATTTGTTGACCCCGACAGGACTTGGCTAAATTGACAACTACATTCTACGTTAAATGATATTAAGGGAAATTAGGCCTTCTTAAAACCCATAGAGGACCCTCACCCATCAAGACAAATATAAATGTAGTTATCATCAATGGAGATAGTCAAGACATTATTACCATACTTTTTTTTATCGGCAAATGTTAGGTGTTTTAGTTTTTGTCAATAGGGGAAGTTGAATTCACAACCTTTCTCACCCTGCCTTCTAAACCCACTAAACCTTTGTTATTTCTCTAAATTGTTAGTAAAGGTCGAATCTACGACCTTCTCCTCCTTCTCTTACATCTAACTACTAAGTCACTTTCACTCCACGTTATTGTAAGACCCGTGAAATTTAATTAATTAATTAATAAATGCGAGTCGTGGAAGCCTTTATGACATTTAATAGTGGTTAATGTGACGTGGGAAAAGTATTAGCTCAAGTGGTTGAGAGTATTTTGATTGTGTGAGAAGACTTGGGTTCAAGTCCTATGTATGCCAATTATGTGTTATTTCATTTTATAATAACATGATTGTGCATGTTAATTGAGAATATAATATTTGAATTATATTAGTTGGCATGAAATATGAATTGGCATGATGGTTGGTTTTGACTTGGCAATTGCATGGTTGTGGGTTGGTTTTGACTTGGCAATTGCATGGTTGTGGGTTCAAGCCTTGGGGAACCTAAATTAAACTTTATTTTTGCTAATGTTAGATTTGGATGGAATGGGAAGGGTTAAAAGCCAAGGGTGGAGGCAATTAACCACCAATTAAGTTGCATTTTCGTTTTGCATACTTGAGTGAGTTTTTGGGGCTAAATTGAGAAGAGGCTAAGGAGGCACTTGGTGTAGGGAGAACTTCTAAATTGGCAAAACTTTAGGCGAAGGAAAAATCAGGTTAGAGGAGTTCTTATTCAATGTTTTAATCTTTCTTGTATGGATATGTGTTATATGAAGTGATTGAAATGCATGAACTCTGCTATTCTCGGATTTTTTTCACATTTATGGGTTTTTCCCAGAAACTGCCTAGCGGCGCATGAGATGCCGCCAGGCGACGCATGTGGTTGTAGCCCAGTTTTTTGGGTTTCTATGTGAAGCGCCTGGCGGTTGATGGTGACCCGCCAGGCGACGTAAGCGGCTTCGTCAATTCTTCTATTTTTGGTTGCTCTGACAGTGATATTAGGAGGTTTTATGGATTTATATTGTATGCATATCACGGTCATGATGTATTATGGATTGCAGTTATTATTTGATGGAAATTGCATGGATTCCTAAATGAATTTGGGGAGTTAGGGTTCTTGTGGGGTGGGGATGAATAAGCACTAGTTCTGCCAATGACTGATGCACCGATGCTATAAAAAAATGATTATATGAACCAAGCATGAACTTGTATGATGTATGCGTGTTAAGTTATTCGTGTAAAGGTGTGTACTGTGGTTGGGGGTGTTTGGAAGGTCGTGAAGGGTGCAGGAGTAATCTGCCAGAACCCAAATTTCAAAGCACCGCCTAGCAGAGCCTGGATTGCCGACAGGCGACACCTCACTACAGTGGGATAACTCGAGTTTCAATTGTGACGTGCGTTATTGGGTGTTTGACTGGTAAATTCATGAGTGTATGATTAACATGGGGTAAGGAGATTAATGAGGTATAATAGGGATTTAAAAAGGTCAAAATAAGTAAAATTGGTGAAGTATGATATGGGGTAGTGGTTGTCCTTAAATGTTTGGTTGTGTGAGATAAGCTATAATCCAGAATGCATGTTATTTGGGTAATAAGAGTGAGATTGATTATATGATAGGGTATAGGTGTTGCATTCCTCCTAGACATGGTCCATGTGGTGGCGGCCTTATTATTAAAGTACATGTGCAAAATTGTCTAAATTGTGGTGGCATGAGTTATCTAAGTATTAGACTGTATGACTATAAAACTTGGAGCCTGTTGAGTGCATATGTCAGGTTTAAAGTAGTAAATAAAGGAGTGCATATGAGCGAGATAATAATTGATTTGGTGGTAAGGCTAAATGTGCGTATTGTAATGTTGTTATAGTTGTATGACTGGAAAACCATACGGGTGTTATAACTTGGTGTGTTGTATGATTTGAGGTCCATTGGGATCTATTTAAGTGCCAAGAAACCAGTAGCATTGTGCTACTGGTATGGCACTTGGCAGCATGAGCGAGCCGCCAGGTGGACGGGACACAAACCTGTGACAGTGGTCGCAGTGCGAGTAGGGCGCCTGGCGGTAGGGAGGGTTCCGCCAGCCGGAATGGTGCAACAGAAACCCTGAGGGTGCAGTGGCGCCTGGCGGCGCGAGACGGGTGCACCAGGCGGTGGCAGCGCGAGGCACCTGGTGGCAGGGCGGAGTCCACACGGCGGTGACGATGTAGTGATGATTCTGTAGGCGTGTGGCGCCTGGCGGTGTGTGATGCACGTCAGGCAGTCTGGACCCAGATTCCGCCTAGCGACGTGAGATGCGCGCCAGACGGTTTTTGTTCAGTGGTGATGTGCGAGGAAAGGTTTCTACACAGCTTTAGGTGATGTTCATGATGCGAGGCTTTGGCTGGGGGCCCAGTTATGAGTGCAACTTGTATTAGGGTAACACGTGACCACTCTAGGTTGTAGCCTGGTGGTTTAGGAAGTCCATTGGAGTGTGCAAGTTGTGGCTCGTACGGTGAGATTCAGGTGATTGCCCTCTTCAGTGCATTCTGATAGAGTTTTGGTAGTCTGGAATAGCTACAAACATTATGTTTGTTTCGGGGAGCTCCACTTGGTGTCATGATGAGATGCTGTGGCAAAGTTATTCCCACGTGTGGGCTATCAGGTGGTGGCCTGTAGTTGGAGGGGCGAGTAGACACTCGTGCAGCGAAGATCGATCATTGATCTCACCTAAAGGGTATAGAAATGATAAATGTCTAATGCAAGTGTTGGAAGTGGAGAAGAAAGGAAAAAGGGAGAAGAATACTAACCCGGGGTTAACTTTGAGTTAATGTATTTATTTGTGATATTTGTTTGCTTTTATTTACACGAGCTCACCCTATTTGTGTGTGTGTCTGGCGATGATCATGTAACTTGTTACATGGGAGAAAATGTTGATGCAGGTGAGTAGGCTGGTGCATAGACACGGAACGGGGATAGCATGAGAGTCTTCTAATTATTATGTTTAGGAAATAAATTTGTAAACTCTCATGAGTCCTTTTAATATCATTTTCGTTTTATAAACTATGAATTAGTGCTTTTATTGCACGTTAATAAAAGTTTTAAATATTTTCCGTATTTTGGGTAATTGTTGAGAATAAATGACGTGGTTTTATTTAAATTTATTTCTTATTTATTTTAAATAAGTAATTTCTGGTTAGGACATTACAATTATCAAAGTGTTAAAATATCTTTTGTTCTTCAAGACAAACGAGAGCACACTAAAAAAGAAAGAGATAAAAAACTAAGAGTGGCCGAGAAGAAAGTGATCAAGAAAAAAAAAAACCATCCTTTTAAAGGTCAATAGAAAAGTTAAGTGAAGAAACCTCATGGCTTAAATACTTTATCTTATCCAATGTGAGATACGTTACATCTTATCTTAATGCAAATGGATACTCACATGCTAATTACTTTGATGTCAGATCAATTGAAAATTTCAAGACTTAAAAAGATAGTGTAACCGTACACTTTTCATATTAATCATTTTTCATTGCTTTTGGTTGGAAGTAGGAATGGCAACGGAGCGGGGCGGGGACGGGTTTCACTATCCCATACCCATTCCCGTCAAAAAAATTCATCCTCATCCCCATATCCAAACTCAATGGGTATCAAACTTTTGTCTCATCCCCATCCTCACCGGGTAACGGGTATAATCTCGTACTCATACTCGTACTCATTTTCTTACTATTTTAATATTAATTTTAATTATTTTTTATAAAATAAAAAAAAATACGGTAAAGGAAACATAATATTATAAAATATTCAATATTAGGAGTATGGTTGTTTATTCGATATCAAATACTTTGAAATAAATTATAATTGTTTACATTTTAGATTTGAATACCAAATAAAATCTAATGAGAACCAAAACATCTTTTAAATTTGCAAACATTAATGAAACCTAGTTGATAAATTTTAAAAATATTTTTAAAAGAATATAAAAGGAAAAAAATATTTAAAATAAAATATATTTTAAATGTTTATTTACTTCAATTTTTTTAATTATAATGAATCTATTTTTTATACCCTAATAAAAGTTATAATACATTACTTGATCAAAATGACACAAAGAACAAATAATAAACATAATAATAAAATTTTAACATAGATTTTGTATCTTTTGAACCACAATATATGTTGGATGGTGGTAAAAAAATATTCATAGCAATTACATTAAATTTTTATATTGTAGTAAATAAAAATTATTTATACAATTATAGTGAAAAAGCTAAAGTATGATTATAATGAGTTAGAAAATAAAAAATAATTAGATAAAATTTATCGAAATAGTATTATATATAATGAAAATAAACAAAAAATAAAAAAATTAACAAATTAACAAATGTGTGTCTTATAAACAATTTGGAGACTATTGGAAGGAATCACACAAATGAAAACAAATATATAGTTAAAGGTATGATAAGATGAAAAATATCTTAGAGATCTAAGAAAACTTTTCAAATATCAACATATATACTCAATGGTTGATAAAAAAATGACGTAAAGAACAAATAATAAATATAATAAAATTTTATCATAGATCTTGTATCTTTTAAACTCCAATATATATTGGATGGTGATAACAAAATATTCATGGTAATTACATTAAATTTTTATATTGTAGTAAATAAAAATTATTTATACAATTATAGTGAAAAAATTAAAGTATAAATGAAATGAGTTAGAAAATAAAAAATAATTAGATAAAATTTATCGAAATAGTATTCTACATGATGAAAATAAACAAAAAAAAATATTAAAAAATTAACAAATGTGTGTCTTATAAACAATTTGGAGACTAT